>Ga0209721_1000796_pt1 | contig 26237 bp, 23 predicted proteins | sample TshhotsprinmetaG_FD_184139 | JGI IMG/M metagenome (GOLD analysis project Ga0209721, IMG submission 184139) | Hot spring microbial communities from South Africa to study Microbial Dark Matter (Phase II) - Tshipise hot spring metaG (SPAdes)... | ecosystem: Environmental > Aquatic > Thermal springs...
CAACATCCGCAGCAAAGAAGATGTCGTCCGCCGCTATGATCATGAGGTGCAGGCTGCGACGGTCGTCAAGCCGTTTGTCGGCCGCAGCATGGCCGGGCCGAGCGATGCAGCGGTGCTCGATCTGCGCTTCGCGACCGGCAGGGGGAGAGCAGGAGGAGCCGGACATCAGGAGTCGGACGTCAGGAGTCAGGGCGTGGCGTTGGCGGCGGGGATTTGTTCGGCGCGCAATGGCGTGGATCCGTATGATGCGGCGTGGGCCGCGGTGGACGAGGCGTTCCGCAACTGCGTGGCCGTCGGCGCCGACCCCGATCGCATCGCGCTCCTGGATAATTTCTGTTGGGGCAATCCGAATCTGCCCGATCGGCTCGGCGGGCTGGTGCGCTGCGCGTGGGGCTGCCACGATGCGGCCGTGGCCTATGCCGCGCCGTTTATCTCGGGCAAGGATAGCCTGAACAATGAGTACACGGGCGTGGATGGTCGCAAACATGCCATTCCGGGCACGCTGTTGATCTCCGCGCTGGGCATCGTGCCCGACGTGGCCTGTACGGTCACCTCTGATTTGAAGGCGGCCGGCGACCGGATTTACCTGGTGGACGCGATGATGGCGCGCGGTGGGGCGGCGCATTCCGCCTCTAGCCCATCCCCTGACAGGGGAAGGGAGGTGGGGGTGTATCGGGCGCTGCACGCGGCGATGCGGGCGGGTTTGGTGCGTGCCTGCCATGACCTGTCGGAGGGCGGGCTGGCTGTTGCGGCGGCCGAAATGGTCATCGGCGGCGGCCTGGGCATGGTGTTGCGGCTGGCCGATGTGCTCGGTCCGTTCGAGCACGACGACACGCGTCTGTTCGGTGAGACGTCGGGCCGTCTGCTGGTCGAGGTGGCGCCCCATCATGCCGCTGCGTTCGAGGCCTGTCTGGCCGGACAGCCGTGCGCTGCCGTCGGCGAGGTGATCGCCGAGCCTTGCCTGCATGTGCTCGGCGGCAGCGGCGAGCCGGCGCTGACGGTCGCGTTGGCCGCGCTGGAAGACGCATGGCGAGGGCATATCCGATGAGCGCGCGACCTCCGATCCTCATTCTGCACGTCGCCGGCACGAACCGGGATCGGGAGGCAGCTTGGGCCTGTGAGCTGGCCGGGGGCGCACCCGAGATCGTTCATCTCAACCAGCTACTCGCCGGCGAGCGTCGTCTGGCCGATTATCGCATGTTGCTGCTGCCGGGCGGCTTTTCCTACGGCGATGACCTGGGCGCGGGCAAGTTGTGGGCCGTGGCGTTGCGCTATCGCCTGGGCGATGATCTGGCCGCGTTCATCGCCGCGGGCCGGCCCGTGCTCGGCATCTGCAATGGCTTTCAGGCGCTGGTGAAGGCGGGACTGTTGCCGGGGGTGGGAGGCCGGGAGGCGGGGGCCGGAGATTGGGAGGGTGGTGCCGGGGGCGGTGCTTTGAGCCAGGTGTTCACGCTCACTCGCAACGACTCGGCGCGGTTTGAGTGCCGGTGGGTGTACCTGGCGCCGCAGCCGAACAGTCCCTGCATCTTCACCCGTGGCCTGGCCGAGCCGATCGCCTGTCCGGTGGCGCACGGTGAGGGCAAATTCGTGGCGCGGGATGCCGGGGGCTTGGCCGCCCTGGAAGCGGCCGGGCTGGTCGCGTTGCGCTACACGGGGCCGGATGCCGGCCCGGCGCCCTACCCGTGGAATCCCAACGGCTCGCAGAACGATATCGCCGGCATCTGCAATCCGCAGGGCAACGTGCTCGGCCTGATGCCACACCCGGAAGACCACATCATCCCGGCACAGCATCCGCACTATCATCGCGGCGAGCGCGGCATGACCGGCCTGGCGCTGTTCCGCAACGGGGTAAAGCACGCGGCCGAACTATGAATTTGAGTTTTTGGCTTGCGGCGGCTTGACGCCGCTCTGCAATCTCAAAGCGGCGCTGTGCGCCGCAGACCAAAGATTATCGGCGGCTCGACGCCGCTTTGGCTTGCGGCGGCTTGACGCCGCTCTGCAATCTCAAAGCGGCGCTGTGCGCCGCAGACCAAAGATTATCGGCGGCTCGACGCCGCTTTGGCTTGCGGCGGCTTGACGCCGCTCTGCAATCTCAAAGCGGCGCTGTGCGCCGCAGACCAAAGATTATCGGTGGCTCGACGCCGCTTTGGCTTGCGGCGGCTCGACGCCGCTCTGCAATCTCAAAGCGGCGCTGTGCGCCGCAGACCAAAGATTATGGGGGTGTTTATGTTGAGTCTATCTGAAATTGCAACCTTCATTCCCAACGCGCTCCTGCACGTTGACCTGCCCGGCCTGGGGCCGCGTAGCGAAGGCAAGGTGCGCGATATGTACGTCGTCGGCGACCGTCGCGTGTTGATCACCACCGATCGCGTCTCGGCGTTCGACCGGGTGCTCGGCGCGATCCCATTCAAGGGACAGGTGCTTAACCAGCTCAGTGCATGGTGGTTCGAGCAGACGGCTGACATCGTCGCCAACCATGTGCTCAGCGTGCCTGACCCGAATGTGATGATCGCAGCCGAAGCGCAGGCGTTGCCGGTCGAGGTGATCGTGCGCGGCTACATTACCGGCGTGACCTCGACTTCGCTCTGGACGCTGTACCGCCAGGGCGTGCCCCGGCCCTACGGCCTGGATCTGCCGCCGGGGCTGCGCAAGAACGACCCGTTGCCCGAGCCGGTCATCACGCCCACCACCAAAGCCACAGGCGGCGCGCACGATGAGCGGCTGACGGCTGCCGAGGTCGTCGAACGCGGCCTGGTCGAGCCGAAGCTGTGGGCCGAGATCCAGGCTGCTGCGCTGGCCATCTTCCGCCGTGGCCAGGAAGTGGCCCGCCGTGCCGGCCTGATCCTGGTGGACACCAAGTACGAATTCGGATTGATCAACGGCCGGCCGGCCTTGATCGACGAGGTGCACACGCCCGACTCGAGCCGTTTCTGGGTGGCCGAAAGCTACGAGGCCGTGCAGGGCACCGATCAGGAGCCGGAGAGCTTCGACAAGGAGTTCTTGCGCCTCTGGTTTGTGCAACAGGGCTACCGGGGAGAGGGCGTTCCGCCTGCCATGCCCCCCGACTTCATTGCTCAGGTCGCGCAGCGTTACATCGCCGCCTACGAACGGTTGACCGGCCAGACCTTCGTCCCCGGCGAGCAACCGGCCGCAGCCCGCATCGCCCGCGCCCTGGCAGGAGGGGTGAGGATTGGGGAGTAGTTTCACGTTTTCACGTTTCACGTTTTCACGCGTTACTTCCCGGAGGCGCACCATGTCTTTCGTTCCGATTATCATGGGTTCCAGGGCCGATCTGGCGCATGGGCAGGCCATCGCCGAGGCGCTGAAGGCATTCGGCATTGCCAGCGAACTGCGCGTCGCGTCGGCGCACAAGGCCACGCGCTACGTGCTCGATCTGCTGGCCGCGTACGAGGCAGATCCACAGCCAAAAGTGTATATCACGATTGCGGGCCGCTCCAACGCGCTCAGCGGCGTGGTGGACGCCAACGTGACCGCGCCGGTCATCGCGTGCCCCCCCTACTCCGACCGTTTCGCCGGCGCTGATCTGTATTCGTCGCTGCGAATGCCGTCGGGCGTGGCGCCGGCCGTCGTCCTGGAGCCGACGGCCGCGGCCTTGCTGGCGGCCAAGATCCTCGCGCTGACCGATGCGGCCCTTCGCGACCGCATTGCGGCGGCTCGGGCCGCGGCCGAACGACAGATCAGGGAGGATGACGCCGCGATCAGGTGAAAAGACCACGGCGACGCGGCGAATGCGGCGGACCGTCACCGCCTTCTCTGCGTCCGCTGCGTCGCTGCGGTGAAGCTGTTCAGGCATCGCAATATGATGGGCTCGGATTGGGAACGGGACGACGAACTGGATCGGCCGCGCGAGGCGTGCGGTGTGTTCGGCATCTGCGCCGCGGAGGTGGACGCGGCGCGTCTGGCCTTCTTCGCGCTCTACGCGCTGCAACACCGCGGCCAGGAGAGCGCCGGCATCGCCACGTGCGACGGCATGGCGGCCTATCTCCACAAGGGCATGGGCCTGGTGGCGCAGGTTTTCACCGAGGAGAACCTGCGGCCGCTGCGCGGGCACCTGGCCATTGGCCACACCCGCTATTCCACCAGCGGTTCGTCGCACATCCGCAACGCTCAGCCCTACCTGATCGAGACGCTGCACGGCCCGCTGGGCGTGGCGCACAACGGCAACCTGACCAATGTGCTCACGCTGCGCCACCGTCTCCTGGAGCGCGGGGTCGGCCTTAGCTCCTCCAGTGACAGCGAGGTGATCACGCAGATGCTGGCCGCGCCGCCGCCGGGCGGTGAGCCCAACGGCCCGGATTGGGCGGCGCGCATCGCCGCGTTCATGGCTGTGGCCGAGGGCGCCTACTCGCTGGTGATCCTGACGCGCAAGGCCGTCTTCGCGGTGCGCGATCCGTGGGGGCTGCGGCCGCTCTGCCTGGGCGAGCTGCCGATCAACGGCCGGCCGGGCTATGTCATCGCGTCCGAGTCGTGCGCGCTGGGCACCATCGGCGCGACGTTCCTGCGCGAAGTGGCTCCCGGCGAGATCATTCGGCTCGATCATGCCGGTGTGCACGCCAGCATGGGCGCTGCGCCGCAGCCGCGCTCGGCGTTGTGCATCTTCGAGTACGTTTATTTCGCCCGCCCCGACTCGATGCTGGAGGGCCAGAGCGTGCATCGGGTGCGGCAGCGGCTGGGGGAAGAGCTGGCGCGCGAAGCGCCCGCGGCCGCTGACATCGTCCTCGGTGTGCCCGATTCGGCCACGCCGGCCGCCATCGGCTTTGCCCTGGCTTCCGGCATCCCCTACACCGAGGGGCTGATCAAAAATCGCTATATCGGTCGCACCTTCATTCAGCCCGATGACCGCATCCGCCGCATCGGCGTCCGCCTGAAGTTCAACCCGCTGGCCGCCAACCTGCAGGGCAAACGGGTTGTGCTGGTGGACGACTCGGTGGTGCGCGGCAACACCATCGGCCCCATGATCCGGCTGCTGCGAGATGGCGGCGCGGCCGAGGTGCACGTGCGAGTCTCATCGCCGCCGGTGCGTCATCCTTGCTTCATGGGCATTGACATGGCCACCTACGACGAGCTGATCGCCCACCGCTGCACGGTCGAGGAGATCCGCCGCCACATCGGCGCTGACAGCCTGGCCTATCTCTCCCATGAAGGCCTCCGCCGCGCTGTGCTAGGCGGGGCGGCCGCGGATCGTGGCCATTGCAGCGCCTGTTTCACCGGCCATTATCCGATCGCGCTGGAGGAGTGGTGGCTGCGCAAGGCGCAGGAAAAGCTGGCGTTCGAGCAGGTTTGGGGAGGAATGTCATGAATGTCCTGGTGATCGGCAGCGGCGGCCGCGAGCACGCCCTGGCCTGGAAGCTGGCTCAGTCGCCCCAGGTGGAACGCGTTTTTGTGGCGCCGGGCAACGGCGGTACCGCGGATGACGCGGGAGGGCGGATCCGGAATGTCGCGCTCGATCTCGCCGATCCCACCGCGCTGCGATCGTTTCGTCTGGTCGTCATCGGCCCGGAAGCGCCGCTGGCCGACGGCATCGTGGACAGGTTGCAGGCGGTCGGGGTGCGCTGTTTCGGTCCTACGGCCGCGGCAGCCCGGCTGGAAGCGTCGAAGGCGTTCGCCAAAGCTTTCATGGCCCGCCACGCCATCCCCACAGCCCGCGCCGAGGTCTTCTCCGACTACGCGGCGGCCCTGGCTTATCTGCGTCGCGTGGACTATCCGGTCGTCATCAAGGCTTCGGGGTTGGCCGCGGGCAAAGGCGTCATCGTGCCGGAGATGCTCGCCGAGGCCGAGGTCGCGCTGTACCGTATCATGGTCGAGCGCCAGTTCGGCGCGGCCGGCGATGAGGTGCTGATCGAGGAACGGCTGGCGGGGCCGGAGGTGTCGTTGCTGGCCTTCTGCGATGGCCATACCGTGGTCACGATGCCCGCCGCCCAGGATCACAAGCGCGTCTTCGACGGCGACCGCGGCCCGAACACCGGCGGCATGGGCGCGTACGCGCCGGCGCCCATCGCGCCGCCCGACCTGGTGCGCGAGCTGACCGCCACGATCCTGCAGCCGGTCGTGGACGGCATGGCCGCCGAGGGATCGCCCTACGTGGGCGTCTTGTATGCCGGCCTGATGTTGACTGCGGCCGGGCCGCGCGTCCTGGAGTTTAACTGCCGCTTCGGCGACCCTGAGACGCAGGCCATCCTGCCGCTGCTCGCCAGCGATCTCCTGGAGGTGTGCGAGGCGTGCGTGGACGGCGTACTAGATCGCGTGACGGTGCGCTGGCAAAATGCCGCAGCCGCGACGGTGGTGGCCGCGTCCGAGGGCTACCCCGGCGACTACCCCAGGGGCCGCACCATCACGGGCAGTGAGGCGGCGGCCGCGCTGCCCGGCGTCGTCGTCTTCCACGCGGGCACGCAGCGGCTGGCCGATGGCCGCTTCGTCACCGACGGCGGTCGCGTCCTGGCCGTCACCGGCGTCGGCGCCGACCTGCGCCAGGCGCTCGACCGCGCCTACGCCGGGATGCGCTGTATTCATTTCGATGGTATGCATTATCGCCGCGATATCGGCGCGAAGCAGTGAGCTATGAATCAGATAACTTATCGAGACGCCGGCGTTGACATTGCTGCCGGCACGCGGGCGGTGGAATTGATGGCAGAGGCCGTGCGCGCCACTTACGGGCCGGAGGTGCTGGCCGGCATCGGCGCGTTCGGCGGCCTGTTCGACGCGTCTGCCTTGGCCCACATGACCGCGCCCGTGCTGGTGGCCTCGACCGACGGCGTGGGCACGAAGACGAAGCTCGCGGTCGCCCTGGGCCGCTATGATACGATCGGCCATGACATCGTCAATCATTGCGTCAACGATATCCTCGTGCAGGGCGCCCGACCGCTCTTTTTTCTGGACTACATCGCCGCGGCCCAACTCGTTCCCGAAGTGGTCGCGACGGTGGTCGGCGGCTGCGCGGCGGCATGCCGGGCGGTCGGTTGTGCGCTGCTGGGCGGCGAGACGGCCGAGATGCCGGGTGTCTATGCGGCCGGCGAGCTGGATCTGGTCGGGACGATCGTCGGCGTGGTGGAGCGGTCGGCCATCATAGACGGTCGGGCCATTGCGGCCGGCGATGCGATCATCGGGCTGGCATCGTCGGGGCTGCACACCAACGGCTATTCGCTGGCCCGCCGCGTATTCGCGGGCTGGGATCTGACTGCGGTCGTCCCTGAACTGGGGCAGCCGCTGGGCGATGTCCTGCTGGCGCCGCATCGGTCTTATCTGGATGAGGTGCAGCGGCTGCGCGATGCCGGGATCGCCATCCACGGGCTGGCGCACATCACGGGCGGCGGCCTGCTCGACAACCCGCCGCGCATCTTCCCGCCCGGCGTCGCGGCCCGGCTGTGGCAAGGGAGCTGGCCCATCCCGCCAATCTTCCAGCTCATCCAGCGGCTGGGCCAGATTGAGGCGTACGAAATGGCCCATGTGTTCAATCTCGGGCTGGGGATGCTGGTCATTGTGCCGGCCGAGCAGGCAGATGACGCGCTCGCCGTGCTCGGCGCGGCTGCGTGGCGCGTGGGCGAGATGGCGGTGGCAGAGCAACCGGGTGTGGCGATAGAAGCCGAGGGGCCAGGGGCTGGGAAGGCGCGATGAGCAGGCTGGCGGTGTTGATTTCCGGAAATGGCTCGAATCTGCAGGCGATCATAGATGCGGTGGCGGCGGGGCGGCTCCCGGCGCAGATCGCGGTGGTGGTGTCGAATCGCCGCGAGGCGTTCGGCCTGGTGCGTGCCGAGCGGGCAGGCATTCCGACTCTCTATTTTCCGTTCAAGCCGTATCGGGACGCCGGTCGGCCGCGCGAGGCCTATGACGCGGATCTGGCAGAGCGCGTGTCCGGCTATGCGCCCGACCTGGTCGTGCTGGCCGGCTGGATGCACATCTTGTCGCCTGTGTTTTTGGCGCGTTTTCGGGGCCGCGTGCTAAACTTACATCCGGCGCTTCCTGGCCAATTCCCCGGCATCCATTCGATCCGGCGCGCCTACGAGGCGTATCAGCGCGGGGAGATCGCGCAGACCGGCGTGATGGTGCATTGGGCTGTGCCCGAAGTGGATGCCGGCGCGGTGGTCGCTCAGGCCGAAGTGCCCATCTTCCCCGACGATACATTGGCCGATCTGGAGGCGCGCGTTCACCAGACGGAACACAGGCTGCTGGTGGACGCGATTCGATCCGTCTTGAGGGGTACCTGATGACACGACGAGCGATTTTGAGCGTCTATGACAAGACCGGCCTGGTCGAGTTTGCCTCGGGCCTGGCCGCGTTGGGCTTCGAGCTGGTCGCCTCCGGCGGCACGGCGCGGGCGTTGAGCGCAGCCGGGCTGCCGGTCACGGCCGTGGAGCAGGTCACCGGCCATCCGGAGATCCTGGGCGGCCGGGTGAAGACGCTGCACCCGGCGATCCACGGCGGCATTCTGGCGCGGCGCACGCCGGAACATCTGGCCGAGCTGGCCCAGCACGGCATCACGGCCGTAGATCTGGTCGTCTGCAACCTTTATCCGTTTGCGGCCACCGTGGCGCGCGCCGGTGTGACCGAGGCCGAGGCGGTGGAAGAGATTGACATCGGCGGGGTGACGTTGCTGCGCGCCGCGGCCAAGAATTTCGAGGCAGTGACGGTGATATGCGATCCGGCCGATTACGGCGCGGTGCTGACGGCGCTTCAGGCGGGCGATGTGCCGATCGCGACGCGGCGCCGGCTGGCGCTCAAGGCGTTTCGCCACACGGCCGCCTATGATGCCGCGATCGCGACGTGGCTGGATACGTCGGCCGTTGATGATATAGAGACGTTGCATGCAACGTCTCTATATCGGCAACAACCGACAACGCCTCCACAAACCGCCCTGCCTGAAACGATCACCCTGGCCGCCGAGCGTGTCCAATTGCTGCGCTACGGTGAAAATCCGCATCAGCAGGCTGCCCTGTATCGCTGGATCGGCGTCGAGCCGACATTTGTGCAGCTGCAGGGCAAGGAGCTCAGCTACAACAACCTGCTCGATCTGGAGGCGGCCTGGGCCATGCCCCAGGAGTTCGACGAGCCGGCCGTGGCCATCATCAAGCATACCAATCCGAGCGGCCTGGCAACTGCCGACACGCTTGTGGAGGCCTATCGGCTGGCGTTCGCGTGCGATCCGGTGTCGGCTTTCGGCTCGATCATCGCCGTTAACCGTGAGGTGGACCTGGCCTTTGCGCAGGAGCTCGGCAGCTTGTTCGTAGAGGTGCTGGCCGCGCCGGGCTATACCGATGAGGCGCTGGTATGGCTGGCCGCTCACAAGAAGAACTGCCGGGTGATGCTTGCGCGCAGGGGCGCACGGCCGTGCGCTCCTGCTACCTTGACGCTGCGTTCGGTCGCGGGCGGCCTGCTGGCGCAAACCCCGGATGACCGCGGGGTGGACGAGTCCACGTGGCGGGTGGTCACCCGGCGCCAGCCCACCGCGGCCGAGCGCCGCAGCCTGGCCTTCGCCTGGCTGGCGGTCAAACATGTGAAATCCAATGCCATCGTCTTCGTCCAGGGCACAGCGACCGTGGGCGTGGGCGCCGGGCAGATGAACCGGGTGGATTCGGTCTATCTGGCCGCGCGGCGGGCTGGCGACCGGGCGCGCGGGGCCGTCATGGGCTCCGACGCGTTCTTTCCGTTCGCGGATGGAATCGAGGCGGCGGCGGCCGCCGGTGTGACGGCCTGTATTCAGCCGGGCGGTTCCCTGCGCGACGAGGAGGTCATTGCCGCGGCTGATCGGGCGGGCATGGCCATGATCTTCACCGGCGAACGCCATTTCCGGCATTGAGTTGTAAATGAACCTTAAAATTTCGGTTTTCTGCTTGACAGCGCTGCGGAGAATTGCTATACTCGAATTGCCAATGTGGAGATTGTCGAGACTCAGCCAGATAAAAACAGAAAACCGCAAGATGCTCAAAGGCGCAAGCCAGGAGACAATCAAACGGAAATCTGAACTACTGGTATGAAGGCGGCAATCAAAACAAAGGTGAGGGCACCCCGAGAAATCGCAAGTAAAGACTAAGCCCTAAGCGGTTCCAGGAGACTGGACTTCCTCGGTGGCTGAACCTGAATGCGACGCCAGAGAAAAGGCGTCAGCGCAGGGAGAGCCGTAATGACGAGATGAAAACAGGGCTAGGGAGTAGTGGAAACTGAGCGGTTGCTTGGGGTCCCTCTATTTAAGGGGCACGAATGCAGCGGGGCGATCCGCCCATCTGGATCGCCCCGCTTTTTTTATGGTCGTGCCGGTTGCGCATGTGCCAGAATGTAATGTGAGAGGCCGTCTGGCGCTACGGCTCGACGACTTTCATGCCAGATTGAGGACTTCTGGCTGCAGTTCCGCCACAAAAGGCAGATGGCGATAGGCCTCGTGATAGTCCAGTCCGTAGCCGACGACGAAGCGATCCGGCAGGTCGAAGCCTTTGTAGCGGATGGGGATCCGCACCAGTCGGCGTTCCGGCTTGTCGAAAAGCGTGCATACTTCCAGGGTGGCCGGGTTGCGCGTGCGCAGGACGCGCAGCAGGTAGTTCAACGTCAAGCCGGTGTCGATCACGTCTTCGACGAAGATGACATGCTGGCCCTCGACCAGCTCGTCCAGATCTTTGATCAGCCGCACCGGGCCTTTGGCCTGGCCGCGCGGCGTGTAGCGGGAGATGGCCATGAAATCCAGCCGCGCCGGAATGGTCACCGCCCGCATGAGATCGCTTATGAAGAATACAACCCCTCTCAACACGCCCACGAAGAGCGGGTTGAGGCCGATGTAATCGCGGCTGATCTGATCGCCCAGCTCGCCGACTCGTTGTTGGATGGCTTCTTTCGAGAAGAGGATCCGGCCGATGCCCTGCATTACGGGCTGACCGACCGCTTCAAACGACGCATGGAGATTCCCCTCCATCGGCAAACGCTCCTTCCCCTCACAATTCGTTGGCCATCATATCCGGATAGTCCTGCACTCCGAATTTCAGCATCAATGCGCGGATGTCTCCCCGCTTGAACAGCTTGATGTTGATCTCCGGGTAACGTTCCTGGAGCCGACGCAGTTTGCGGTTTTTGTGGCGCACCTGTTTCGGCTGCATGGTCGTCAGCTCGATGTAGAGATCCTGATCTGGCAGGTAGAAGTCGGGCGTGAACGCCTCGGTCACGTTGCCTTCGGCGTCGTATTCCAGCGGAAAGGTGCGCGGCTCATACTGCCAGGGAATGCCGTAGAAATCGAGGATGCGGGCGAACTCCGCCTCGACGGGGTGAGAAAAGGGCGGCGGCGCTTCGGTGTTCATGGGCGGGCCTCGGTGTCGGTCAACAGCGCCGGCCGGCAGCTGTGCAGATCAGGGCTGCGGCATCGGCGACCTGAAAGTGCGCCATATTGATCACCAGATCGTACCATTGTGGATCGTCGAGTCGCGCGCCGAAATGGCGGCGCAGATAGGTGCAGCGCGCCCGATCCGAGGCCGCGATACGGGCTGCCGCGGCCTCGGTGGAAACATTGCAGCGTTCCTGCACGCAGTGGATGCGGTCGGCCAGCGGCGCGATGATCCGGACATGCAGCACGCCCGCCTGGCCGGCCAGCACGACCTGACTGCCGCGACCGACCAGCAAGACATCTCCTGCGGCAGCCAGTTCGCGGATGATTTGTTCCACGGTGGCGCGATAGAGCTGGCGCGCGGCGCGGCTGGGCCGCACACCGAGCAGCCCGAGTTCGTCTATCTCGGCCAGCGCCACTTCGGGCGCGCCAGCCTGCCGGGCGGCCTGATTGATCAGCTCGCGGCCGATCAGCCGCAGCTTGAGCTGCTCGGCGACCGCCAGCGCCACATCGTCTCCGCGGCTGCCGAGCTCGCGCGAGAGGGTTATGACCGGCATCATGACCTCCTGTCTGACGCTTGCCCCAACCGTTCTGCCAGTCCCGAAAAACGTTCCTTCGCCCGATCCGTCTTGACGGCGATCCCGATGGCGCGCGGGCTGCCCACCAGCACCACCAGCCGTTGCGCGCGGGTGACGGCCGTGTAGAGCAGGTTGCGCTGGAGCATCAGGTAGTGTGTGGTGAGCAACGGCACGACGACCGCCGGAAACTCGCTGCCCTGTGCCTTGTGCACGCTGATCGCATAGGCATGGATCAACTCGTCTAGTTCCAGAAAATCGTATCGAACCGGCCGGCCGTCCATGTTCACGGTGATCATCTGGTCTTCCAGGTCTATGTCGGTGATGTAGCCCATGTCGCCGTTGAAGACATCTTTGTCGTAGTTATTGCGGATCTGCATCAGCCGATCGCCGGTGCGAAAGACGCGGCCGCCGACCTGCCGTTCGATCCGCTTCGGACCGGGCGGGTTGAGCGCGGCTTGCAGCCGCGCGTTGAGGGCGCCCACGCCCACCTCGCCCCGATGCATGGGCGACAATACCTGGATTTCCTCGGGCTTGAGGCCGAATTTGCGCGGAATGCGCTCTTGCACGAGCTCCACGATCAGGTCGGCTGCTTTCGCCGGATCTTCCTCGCGAAACAGGAAGAAATCCGTCGCGTTGCGGTTGTCCAGGATCGGCATCTCGCCCCGGTTGATGCGGTGGGCATTCGTGATGATGTAGCTGCCCTCTGGCTGGCGGAAGATCGTGTCGAGCCGGACGACCGCGCAGGAGTCAGGGGGCAAGATGCAGGAGCCGGGAGCCAGGTCAAACGTTGTTTCCTGGCCTTTGCCCCCGGATTGCTGGCTCCTGCCCCCTTCAATGGCCGCGATCACATCGTTCAGTACATTGCCCGCGCCCACGCTGGGCAGCTGATCCACATCGCCGACCAGCAGCAGATGCGCGCCCGGCGCAATCGCCTTCAGCAGATTGTTGGTCAGGATCAGGTCGAGCATCGAGGCTTCATCCACGATGACCAGGTCGGCCTCCAGCGGGTTCTCTTCGTTGCGGCCGAAGCTGAATCCTTCGGCCGGCTTCACCTCCAGCAGGCGGTGGATCGTCTTGGCCGGCCGGCCTGTAGCCTCGCTGAGCCGCTTGGCCGCCCGGCCTGTCGGCGAGGCCAGCACCGTCTTGGCGCCGGCCGCCTCGGCCAGGCGGATGATGCTGCGCACGGTGGTCGTCTTGCCGGTGCCCGGGCCGCCCGTCAGCACGGTGATGCGGCGGGTGAGGGCCGACTGCACGGCTTCCATCTGGTGGGCGGTCAGGGCCTGGCGGTTCTGGGCCTGCAGCGCGGCGAAGGTGGCCGGCCAGTCGAAATGCCGGAACATGGCCAGCCGGTCTGGGCCGGCCTCGGCCAGGCGACGCAGCCGGTTCGCCACACCCACCTCGCCGTAGTAGAAGGGGGTGAGGTAGACGGGCCGTTCTTCGGCCAGGCGAGGCTGTCCGGCCGACGCTTCCCCTTCCACCCGCACCTGTTCCGCCTCGGCCAGGGCCGCAATCCCTTGCTCGATCATCTCTGCCGGCACGCCCAGCATCTCGCTGGCCCGCTTTTTCAGCTCGGCTGCCGGCAGATAGACGTTCCCCTCATCGGCCGCCTCGCTGAGCACGTAGGCGACGCCGGCCGCCACCCGCTCGGGGGCGTCGTGGGCGATGCCGATGGCGCGCGCGATCTTGTCGGCCGTGACGAAGCCGATGCCGAAGATGTCACGGGCCAGCCGATAGGGATCGTGGCACACGATGTCAATCGCCTCGTCGCCATAGGCTTTGTAGATCTTCACCGCCAGTCCGGTCGCGACGTTGTGGCTTTGCAGAAAGAGCATCACCTCTTTGATTTTGCGCTGCTCGGCCCAGGCCCGTGTGATCAGCTCGACCCGCTTGCGCCCCACGCCGAGCACCTCGTGCAGGCGTTGTGGCGTCTCTTCGATGACCTGAAGGGTGTCCAGGCCGAATTTGCGCACGATGCGCCTGGCCGTCACCGGGCCGATGCCCTTGATGAGACCGCTGCCGAGATATTTCTCCAGCCCGGCGATCGTAGCCGGCAGGATCGTGCGCACCGTGTCTGCTTTGAACTGGCGACCGTATTGCGGATGCGCCGTCCATGCGCCGGTCAGCTCGACCGACTCGCCGATGTTGATGCCGAGCATGGCGCCGACGACCGTGACGGTGTACGTCTGTCCTTCCGGTGCCAGTTGGGCGACGGTGTAGCCGTTCTCCTCATTATGAAACGTGATGCGTTCGATCGTCCCGCGCAATGTTTCCGGCATGATCTTCCCCTGTCCTGGACGCTATTCTACCGCAGCCACACGGATGCGCCAAGCAGTCCAACGATCATGCAGGTGTGATATAATGCGCGCGGTCGTGGCGCGACGCGGCCGGGGATGTGATGAGAGAGGAGCGAGCCATGAATCAGACGGCGGTGATCTACGCGGACAAGCGGCAACGCAGCAAGCTGGCTCAGCAGGGCGTCGTATTTCGGGCAACGTACGACGACTTCGTGCTGGCCGACCTGTCGCCGCAACAGGTTGCTGCGCTCCAGAAGCAGGGATATGAGGTTCAGATACAGGAGATATCGCCCACGGTGCAGATCCGTGGGCGGACGGTGAGGATGGTCACTGCAGAGACCCGCGCGGCCGGCCTGTCCTGGCCGCGCGATATGGAGGTCGTGCACGCCGGCCCGTCGCCCGACACCTACGGGCCCGGCCATCATTACTATCTGGTGCATTTCATTGGCCCGGTCAAAGAGGAATGGCTGGCCGAGATCGCCACGCACGGCGGCATCGTCCAGGATCCGGTGCCGCCCTATGCGTATATCGTCGCCCTCGATCAACCGGCGTACGATTGGCTGACCTCGCAGCCGACCTACGTGCACTTCGTTGGCCACTACACGCCGGAATTGCGTCTGGATCCGGGCGTGCGCGATCTGCCGGCGCGAGATCCGACGGTCGGCCGCGGCCGGATCTGTGAGCGCGTGTCGGCCGAGCCGCGGCCGACGCCGAAGGTTGAGCGGATACCGCACAGCTATGTCGTGCGCTTTTTCGATCCGAACGCGTTGGCTCTGGCCGTCCCGCACATCGAGGCGTTGGGCGCAGAGGTCAGCGGCTATGAGCCTGGCGCCACGACGGTCACCGTCAGCTTCCCGCCCGATACGCCGGATCTGCCGGCAAAAGTCGAACGGTTGGGGCATTTGCATGGCGTCAGGCTGGTCGAAGGCCACAAACTGCGCCAGCTCTACAACGATGTCGCGATTGGCCTGATGGGAGCCCAGGAGGTGATCAGCCCGAACGGGTTAGGTTTAAGTGGCCGGGGCGAGATCATCGGGGTCGCGGACTCTGGATTGGACACCGGCGATCCGGCGACCATCCATCCGGATTTTGCCGGGCGGATTGTCGCGATCCGTAGCTGGCCCGTTGCGCACGATTGGTCGGCGGTGGTGACCAATGTGGGCGGCGATGACGGGCCGGCCGATGCTCGCTCCGGCCATGGCACCCATGTGGCCGGGTCGGCTTGTGGCAGCGGCGCGGTGGCGCTGGCCAGCCAGGGCAAGGCGATCCGTGGTCTGGCGGTCGAGGCGCAGCTTTTCTTCCAGGCCATCGAGCAGACGTTGCAATGGACCGAGGCGTACAAGCAGGATTACTTTCGGCGCTATGGTCGCTACCCGCCGCCCTATGGGCTGGCCGGCCTGCCGGTGGATCTGATCCCTTTTTTTCAGCAGGCCTACGACGCCGGCGTGCGCATCCATAACAATAGCTGGGGCGGCGGTGATTTCGGCGAATATGACTCCTACGCCGAGGCGGTAGATCGTTTCATGTGGGAGCATCCGGATTTTTTGATCTTGTTCGCCGCCGGCAACGACGGGATAGACTATGATCGGAACGGTGCAGTGGACAGTGGCAGCGTCACCCCGCCGGGGACGGCCAAAAACTGCCTGACGGTCGGCGCGGCCGAGTCGGTGCGGTCGCAGGGCGGCTACCAGGCATCCTATGGCTGGCTGTGGCGGGGAGATTATCCGGCAGCGCCGTTGTACGATGATCACATTTCGGATAACGGCGACGATATTGCCGCGTTCAGCAGCCGCGGCCCGACGTACGATGGCCGCATCAAGCCCGATCTGGTGGCGCCGGGCACCAACATCCTGTCGGTTCGTTCACAGGCACTCAACGCGACGGTGAACGGCTGGGGCCCGTATGCTGCCGTGCCCGGCAAGTACATGTTCGACGGCGGCACCAGCATGGCGACTCCCCTCATTGCGGGCGCGGCTGCGCTGGTGCGTCAATATCTGCGCACGGTCAAAGGCCGACGCCTGCCCAGCGCTGCGCTGATCAAAGCCACGCTCATCCACGCCGCGTCGTATCGGGCCTATCGTTTTGAGACGGCCCAGCCCAACGCGATCTACGACATGTCGCAGGGGTGGGGCCATGTGGACCTGGCCTCAGTCCTGGCGCCGGCCGAGCCCGTGCAGGTGCGCTGGTATGACAATACCCAGGGATTGCGCACTGGGGAAAGCATGCGCTGGAGCTGCACGGTGGCCGATCCGACCGTGCCGCTGAAAGTGACGATTGCCTGGACCGATTACCCCGGCAGTGCTGGCCATTACCCGAACCTGGTCAACGATCTCGACCTGATTGTAACCAGCCCTACCGGCCAGACCTACTACGGCAACGCGGCGGCGGGCCAGGTCGGCGGTCGGCCTGATCGCGTGAACAACGTCGAGCGCGTGGTGATTCCCGCGCCGGAGGTGGGCCGCTATCAGATCAGGATTCGCGCGTTCAACGTGCCGCGCGGCCCCCAGCCCGTGGCATTGGTGTATTCGGGGGGGATCAGATAGGGCGCAACGCGCGACGAGCTGGCTCCAGATCCTGCAGGTTACGGCGGAAAACCCGCAGGATCTGGCAATTCAGTCGCGTGACTGCCCCATGGCCTCGGCTTTGGCCTTCACCTTCGCCTCGAAGCGCGTCAGGTCAATCAGGGCGCGCTCGTGCGTGCCCTCGCCGATCAGGTCTGCGCCGTCGTGCGCGCTCACCTCGAAGGTGAGGCGCCGGCCTTCGACGGCAATCAGCCGGGCGCGGCCGGTGACGGTGGCGCCCAGCGGCGTCGCGGCCAGATGGCGCACGCTGACCATGGTGCCGACCGACTGCTGGCCAGGCGCCAGATAGGGCTTGAGCGCGTTGACGGCTGCGCGCTCCATCAGGCGCACCATTTCGGGGGTGGCGAATACGGATACGGTGCCGCTGCCCAGGTGACGGGCGGTCACCTCCGGCACGACTTCCACCGTGGCCTCTCCGGTCAGGCCGATGGGAAATTGCGTGGTTGGATCGGACATCGGGGATTCCCTGTTTTATAGATGAGGTGCGCTCAACCGGCGGGCGCGGGCAGAGGCGTCGGCGCGCTTGTGGGCCGGTCCTTTTCTGCCGGAGATGTCCCTGCGCCGCGCTGCTCCTCTGGCCGAGATGGAGATGCCCCAGACCTGGGCGATGGCTCGGCGGGCCGTGGCGGCGCATCGGACACGCCGACGAAGAATGCCTCAAATTCTTCGGCGTCCAGCGTTTCCACCTCGATCAGGCGCTGGGTGATGGCGTGGTGGAGCGCACCGTGTTTGATCAGTATCTGCCTGGCCCGTTCGTAGGCTTCGGCGACGATCCGATTGACCTCTTTGTCTATCTGGCGCGCCACCTGCTCGCTGAAGTTTCGCTGCTCGCCGATCTCTCGGCCCAGGAAGATCAATTCGTGGCGCTGACCGAAGACCATCGGTCCCATCTGCGGGCTCATGCCGTACTGTGTGACCATGGCGCGGGCCAGCTTGGTCACTTTCCCCAGATCATCCACGGCGCCGTTGGTCACATCGCCGAAAATCAACTCCTCGGCCACGCGGCCGCCCAGCATGGCGCTCAGATCCTGCTCGAATTTGGACTTGCTGACCAGCACCCGATCGGTTTCGGGCAGCGCCATGGTATAGCCCAGGGCCGTGCCGCGACTGATGATGCTGATCTTGTGCACCGGATCGCATTTCGGCAGCATCCGTCGCACCAGGGCATGGCCGGTCTCGTGATAGGCGATGATCCGCTTCTCTTGTTCCGAGATGACGCGGCTGCGGCGTTCGGGGCCGGCGATGACGCGTTCGATCGCCTCCTGGAACTCGGCCATGCCGATGCTCTTCTTGTTGCGTCGGGCGGCCAGGATGGCTGCCTCGTTCACCAGGTTCTCGATGTCGGCGCCTACGAAGCCCGGCGTCCCGCGCGCAATCGTCTCCAGATTGACGTTCGGCTCCAGCGGTTTGCCCTTCGTGTGCACCTTGAGGATCGCCTCGCGGCCCTTCATGTCGGGCCGATCCATCACCACCTGGCGGTCGAAGCGGCCCGGCCGCAGCAGGGCCGGGTCGAGGATGTCAGGTCGGTTGGTGGCGGCGATGACGATGATGTTGGTGTCGGTGTCGAAGCCGTCCATCTCGACCAGGATCTGGTTGAGCGTCTGTTCGCGCTCGTCGTGGCTGCCGCCCAGGCCGGCCCCGCGCTGGCGGCCCACGGCGTCTATCTCGTCCACGAAGACGATGCAGGGCGAGTTCTTCTTGGCTTGCTCGAACAGGTCGCGCACGCGGCTGGCGCCCACGCCCACGAACATCTCCACGAACTCGGAGCCGGAGACGGAGAAGAAGGGCACGCCGGCCTCGCCGGAGATGGCCTTGGCCATCAGGGTTTTGCCGGTGCCGGGCGGGCCGACGAGGAGGACGCCTTTGGGGATGCGGGCGCCGAGGGAGGCGAACTTCTGTGGCTCCTTGAGGAATTCGACGACCTCCTGGAGTTCCTGTTTGGCCTCGTCGGCGCCGGCAACATCGGCGAAGGTGACGGTGGGCTTGTCGCCAGTGAAGACGCGGGCGCGACTTTTGCCGAACGACAGCGCCTGATTGTTGGAGCCCTGGGCCTGGCGCAGGATCATCAAGAAGAGGCCGCCGATCAGGAGAAGCGGCAAAAAGGTGCCGATGATGGTGAACCAGCTAGAGACGTCGTTGGGCGGCGCAATGCGCAGATCCACCCTGGCCAGCGCTTCGGGCTTGACGCCCAACTTCAGCAGCGAAGTGGTCAGGTTGACCTGATCTTCTTTTTGGGCGACATACACCGTCTTGTCGCCGACGAGCTGGACCTGTAGCTGATTGCCCGAAACCACGATCTTGCTGACCTTTCCGGCCTCGACGAGCGCAGCGACCTCGGTGAGCTCTTTTTCGGGCGGCCGTTCGGCGGACTGGGACGCGCTGTAGAACAACGCCGCCACCGCGATGACGATCAGCAGATAGACCAGCCCATTGCGTTTCATTGTTGAATTCACGTCAAAAGCCTCCAGACTGGTCGGGATCTGCCCGAGAGGCCGGCCCCACGATCAGTCTTAAATCGTGGAATGATTATAGCAGAAATGGCCAGAAACCGCTAGACGGCTGGCTTACACTTTGGCCGAAAAATGCCGCGAATCGCTGCAAATGTGCCGGGCCCCTCAAAAAGTGCCGGCCACAGGATGGATGGGCCGTTTTTGACACCCTGCAGCGATTGTGTTATTCTCATCTCCGAACCGAATAGTTCGGAAGCGCAGGGCATTGGGGGAAGCCGGTGTAAGGCCGGCGCTGTCCCGCAACTGTATGACGGCGGTCGGTGTGCGGTGAGCACGCCATCATCCTGTCCGTCGAGCCAGGTCGCCCAACCCGGCGCGTTCTCTACGGCCTTCGAGGCAAAGGCGTGGGAACAAGCTCGTCATAAAGCCCATCTTCCACCCCTTGCCCGCCGGGCAAGGGGTTTTTTTGTCTGAGGCGCACGCTGCTTTGATGTATCGTTTTTGTTGCGGACTGTTTGTTCTGGTTTTGTCGGTGCTGTGTCTCGGCGGGGTGCCGGCTGCGGCCGATGATCCGATCCAGCGTGCCATCGCCTGGCTGCACACCCAGCAGCGGCCCGATGGCGGCTTCGGCCAGCCGACGGCCAGCGCCAGCCTGACAGCCGACGTGGTCTATGTGCTGGCGCTGCTCGGCGAGGATCCGGCCGGGCCGGCCTGGACGCCGGCTCGCGGCCGAAGCGCGTTGCAGGCGCTGGCCGCATTGGCATCGGACTACGTTCAGGGCGACGCGGGCCAGGCCGGCAAAGTGGCCAGGGCCGTGGCGCTGGCGGGCGGCGCCCCGCGTGATTTCGGCGGCCTGGATCTGCTCTCGATCATCCGGCGCGCCTATGATCCCGCTACCGGACGCTATCATCCCACATTGTTGTATCGGCACACGCTGGCGATGGAAGGCCTGTGGCGCGCCGGCGAGAGCGTACCCCAGGCGGCCGTCGAGGCCCTGGTGCGCGCTCAGCTCTCGGACGGTGGCTGGTTCTGGAGCTTTGACGCCGGGCAGAGCGATGTGGACAGCACGGGCCGGGTGATGCAAACCCTGGCCGATCTGGGCGGTGCTGCCGACGCCGCGGTCTTTGCCCGCGCGGCCCACTTCCTGTGTCGGCGGCAGTTGCCCGACGGAGGCTGGGATATGGGGCCGCGCCGCGGGCCAGCCAATGCCAATTCGACCGCGCTGGCCCTGGCCGGGCTGACGGCTGCCGGCTATGATCCGCAGCGAGCAGGCTTTCGGAAAGCCGCTCGCGACGCAGTGGATGTGCTGCGTTCTTTTCAAGAGGCAAGCGGCGCATTTGTCTACACGCGTGTGCCGGGCAGAGAAGAGAGCCGGCTGATGGCCACTGTGGACGCGCTGACGGCATTGGTGGCGCTGGCGCAATCGTCGGGCCGGGCAATGCCGGCCACGCCGTCCTACTGGGCGCCCAACCGCTGGCCGGAACGCCTCAGCGACTGGAACTGCTTTCGACTGCGCTGATCGCAACACACTTTTTTGAAGGAGGACCCATGGTTCGTCGTCTTGCATTGGTTATCTGGGTGGCGCTGGCCCTGAGCCTGTTGTTGGCCGGGGGCGTTCTTGCCTCTGACGCCGGCACGAAACAGGTCGGCCTGGTGATCGCGTTCCCGAACGGCGTCACGCACGCTGAAATCGTCACCGTCCCCGTCACGGCGACGACATTCGATGCACTCACGGCAGCCAAAGTTCAGCTGGCCAGCCAGACCAGCAGCTTCGGCCCGGCCATCTGCGGCATCAACAATGTCGGCTGTCCGGCCACCAACTGCTTCTGCGATCCGAAGCAGTTTTGGGCCTACTATCATCTGACCGGAACCACGTGGACGGTGGCCGCTGAGGGCGCGGGCAGCTACACGCCGGCCAACGGCGCGGTGGAAGGCTTTGTGTGGAGCGGGGTGGATGCCCAATTCAATCCCACCGTACAGCCGCCAGTGTTGACGTTCGCGCAGATCGCGGCGGCGCCGAAGCTGGTCACCCTGCCTCAGACCGGCGGCCCCGGCCTGTGGCTGATCGGTGCTGGCTTGGGCAGCCTGTTGCTGGCTGTGGGTGCGGCGCTGCGCGGTCGGCGCTGATGCGATGGGCTGGAAGATGATGCGCCCACGCGTTCGCTCTGTGTGCTTCTGGCTGGCGGCCCTGCTCGCGATGAGCCTGTGGCTGTGGCCGCCGGTCGCCGGGGCGCAGGAAGGCCCCCGGCGGGCCGGCCTGGTGATACGTTATGGCGACGCCACGGTCGAGACGCGGTGCATCTCGTTCACCGAGCCGAGCCTCTCGGGCGCGGAGCTGCTGGCGCGCGCCGGGTTGCCGGTGATCATCAATTATAATGGTGGCCTCGGCGGCGCTGTGTGCAGCATTGGCGGCCAGGGCTGCGCGTTTCCCGGCCAGGATTGCTTCTGCAAGTGCCAGGGCAGCGCGTGCGAGTACTGGGCCTACTATCACTGGCAGGATGGTCGCTGGGTTTATTCCGATGTGGGCGCCAGCAGCTATCAGGTGACGGACGGCGCGCTGGAAGGCTGGTCGTGGGGCCAGGGCAACTTCTCAAGCGGCACGGAGCCGCCGGTGGTGCGCTTTGAGGAGATCTGTGCATCGGCGGCCACGAGCAATGCCGCCCCCGCTGCGGCTGGCCGCGAGCCGACCGCGCCGTCTGACGTCAGCCCGGCCGGCCGGCCCGATGCGATGAGGCCTCCGATGACGCACTATGCGGGCTTCGTCGTGTTCGTGGTCGTGCTGGCCGGCGGCTGGGCGTGGATTGCGATGCGACGCAGGCGCCCTGCCGCTGCGGCCGTGTCGGGCGCTGAGCGCAAGATTTAGCGCGCCTGCGTCGAGTACCCGGAACGTAATGCTGCGGAACGAGGCGACGCATCCCTATGCCTGGCTGGCCTGGCTGGTGGCTGCTGCGCTGCCGGCCCTGTCCACGCGCAACCCGCTCTATCTCATTCTTACCCTGCTGGCGGTCGGCACGGTGTACAGCGCGCTCGGCCGCCGCAGTCCCCTGGCCCAGAACTGGACGGCGTTTGTCCGCTTCAGCGCGTTCCTCTGGCTGCTCACCATTCCGTTCGTGCTCCTGCTCAACCATCATGGCGCGATCGTGCTTTTGCGCCTGCCGGCCAGCTGGCCGTTGATCGGCGGGCCGATCACGCTGGAGGCGTTGCTCTACGGCTTGACGGGCGGCCTGGCGCTGGTGACGCTCCTGCTCGCCTTTGCTGCGTTCAACGTTGCAGTGGATCAGGCGCGGCTGCTGCGGCTGACGCCGGGCTTCGTGTATCAGGCCGGCGTGGTGGCGGGCATCGCGGTCGCCTTCGTGCCGCAGATGGTGGCGAGTTGGGCCGCAATCCGTGAAGCGCAAGAGGTGCGCGGTCATCGGGTGGTCGGGGTGCGCGACCTGCTGCCGCTGCTGCTGCCGTTGTTGATCACGGCGCTGGAACGGGCGATGCAGCTCGCCGAATCCATGGAGGCGCGCGGCTTCGGCGGGCAGATGTTGATCGCGACGCCTGCGGAGCGGTGGCGCGTCCAGATCGCGCTGCTGGCGGGGCTGGGGGCGTTCGGAACGGGAATGGCCAGCCTGGGCTTCTGGCCAGATCAGCCAGGGCTGGCCGGCGGTCTGCTGGCGCTCGGCGGCGTGCTCCTGCTGTGGGCGTTCTGGGATCAGAGCCGCCGCGTGCGCCGCAGCTGCTATCAGCGATGGACCTGGACGCAGGCCGACCGGGTCATGCTGGCGATCGGCCTGGTCGCGGCCGGCGGATGGGCGCTCGTCGTGCTTCTGCGGCCCGACTGGTTGTTCTATTATCCCTATCCGCCCTATTCGCCCTGGCCGGGTTTTGAGCTGCCGGTGGGCTGCCTCGTGTTGCTCCTGGCTGCGCCGGCTCTTGGCCTGTCGTTGCGTTGAAGTTGCATGAGGGGCGCCGGGGAACCTGTTTGGGGTAGGGGTGGCCGCCCTGGGCCCTTTTGTCCCCCACATGCATGGAGGGATGCGCGATGTCTCGGCAGATCTGGAACCTGCTGTTCGGCGCAATGCTCATCGTCGGCGCGGCCTGGATCTGGCTGGGCCGTGTGCCGGCCGATGGCAGCGCGGCGCCGACCGGCTTGCCTCCGGCGCCGGCCGTTGGCCATCCTGCGCCCGACTTCACGCTGACGACGGTGACCGGCGAAACCTTCACGCTGGCCGCACTGCGCGAGAAGCCGGTCGTTCTCAACTTTTGGGCGACCTGGTGTCCGCCCTGTCGCGCGGAGCTGCCCGAGTTGCAGGCCGCGCACGAACGGTACGCCGGCGAGGTGATCATCGTCGGCGTGAACCAGGCAGAAGCGGCGGCTGCCGTGGCAACCTTTGCCCGGCAGGTTGGCCTTTCCTTTTTGCTGCCGCTCGACGCGCAGCACCATGTGAGCCAAAAGTACGCGGTGCGCAGCCTGCCGACGACCTTTTTCATTGACCGCGATGGCATCATCCGACGGATTCAGATCGGCCCGCTGACCGAAGCGACGCTGGCGCAGGCGCTGAAGACGATCTTCCCATGAGGTGACCATGCTCCCGATCCTGCAAATCGGCCCACTGGCGATTCCAACCTATCCGCTGGCGCTGCTGATTGCATTCTGGACGGCGTTGGAGGTGGCCGGTTGGGCTGCGCGGCGGGCCGGGCTGGACGGCGATCACCTCTACAATGCCGGGCTCTTCGGCGTGCTGGCGCTGATCGCAGCCGGCCGACTGGCCCATGTGATCGCTTTCTGGCCGGCATATCGCCTGCAACCGGCCGAGATCGTCGGGCTGAACCCGCAGGCGTTCCTGTGGGGCCCGGGCGCCATCGCCGGCCTGCTCGTGGCGGCATGGTACGTGCAGCGGCATCGTCTGCCGTGGCCTGCCGTGGCTGACGCCGCGGCCATGGCCGCGCTGGTCGGACTGATCATCGTGCAGGCAGGCGCGTTGCTGGCCGGCGCCGATCTCGGCGCAGCGACCGACCTGCCCTGGGCGGTGACGCTGTGGGGCGTGCGACGGCATCCTGTTCCCGTCTACACCGCGCTGGCGGCGACGCTCGCACTGGCCGCAACCTGGTGGGCAGCGCGACGGAGCTTGCGCCGGGGGACGGCTGCCGCGGTGGCGCTGTTCGGCTGGGGCATAACGGTCTGGCTGATAGAGCCATTTCGGGCCGAGAGCGCGACCATCCTGGGCGGCCTGCGGCTCATGCAGGTCATCGGCTGGGCGGCGGCGCTCAGCGCGCTGTGGCTACTGCGACGGCGCACCGCGGAGGAGTAGCCCCGGCCGTAGCGGCCCATCATCCCACGCGGCGGGCGCAGAAGATCATGCGATAATCTCCGGTATGCATCCCCGGATACGCGTCGTACAGCGCCTGAATGCGGAAGCCGGCGTGTTCGATGGCGGCAGCGTAGGCGTCGGCCGTGCGGATGCGCAGCCGGTGGGTGATGGTGAAGATCTCCTGACGACCGCCGCGTTCCACGGTGAAGGCCTGGGTCATTTCCCATTGGCCCGCTTTCTGATCGTAACAGTGCGTTTCGTTGACCAGGATGCGCCCCCACGGCGCACGAACGCGGGCCACGGACGGCCGGCGTTTCGCCTCGCCGAGCGAGCGCACGTAATCGTACACCTCGACGACCAAAACGCCGGCCGGCCGCAGTGTGCGGTGAAACGCCGCCAGTGCTGCTGCCAGCCCCTCGTCCTCCAGGATGAGCGCCAACGGCGAGTCCAGGCAGAAGATGCCGTCGAAGCCGGACGCGAGCGGCAGGCAGCGCAGGTCGCCGCGCAGGAGCGACGCGGCCAGGCCTGCCTCGGTCAGCCGACGCTGTGCTTCGTTCAGCATCGCCGGGCTGAGATCTACCCCCACGACGCGGTAGCCTCGCCGCGCGAGCGGGATCAGATGCCGACCTGTGCCGCAGCCGGCGTCGAGGAGCCGGCCGCCGCGGCAGGCGAAGGCGTCTTCGAGAAAGGCCACTGCGCGTTCAGGCTGCGTGCGTCCGCGTAAAGCGCATCGAAGATGCTGGCGAAGCCGGCCTCAGGATCCATCGGCCGCCTTTCCCTGGCCCTCAGCGCCGCGATAGTCGGCCGCCATGTCAATGTCCTGCGTGATCTCAGGCGTCGGCCAATCCACCCAGGCGATCTCGTCGGCGTGCGCCTGGATGATCGGCCGCGCGCCGATGTCGCCGGAGAGCCGTGCGAATTCCCCGAACGTGGCGCGGTCGAACAGCACGGGGTTGCCTCGCCGACCGGCATAACGCGGGGCCACGACCGGCGCCAGGGTCGCACGGTGGCGCCGGATGAGGGCAGAGAGCAACTGGGGCGTGACGCCGGGCTGATCGGCCAGGAGGAATACGGCGGCGGAGATCGCGCCTCTGTCATCGGTGCCTGGCGGGAGAAGAGGCGTTTCCTCCGCGTGTGTCGGCCGGGCCGGAATCGGGCCACCGGCGCGCGCGGCCTGCAGCCCTGCCTGCACGCTGCGGCTTTGGCCGGCGGTCCAATCGGGGACGGGGACGCAGGTCACGTTGCGCGTTGCCAGCGCGGCCCGCACCTGCTCTGCACCCGCGCCCACGGTCACGATCACGCGATCCACGTCTGGGCAGGTCAACGCCTGGTCGGCCACGTGGGCAACGAGCGGAACACCGTGCCACGGCAGGAGTTGCTTCAGCGCGCCGAAGCGCCGGCCCTGGCCCGCGGCCAGTACAACTGCGCCCACACGGCCCCAGACTTCGCCCACCGGGTCAGCGGCCTGGGCTGCGGCGATGAGCACGCTGTCCACGATCGGATACGCCAGCAAGCGGCGCGCGATCTGCCGGGCAGCGGCGAGGGAAGCCTCGTCCTCGGCTTTGTTCAGCACGGGCATCAGTCGGGCGCCGAGTGGCAGGCCCTTGGTGCCGCCTTCCGAGTGCGCCAGGACGGCCGCGATCAGCTCCGGCGTCACCGGATCGCCCAGGGAAGCTCCGGTCAGCGCGGCCACCCTGTCCGGCCGGTGAACATGCTCGG
>Ga0209721_1000797_pt1 | contig 26220 bp, 21 predicted proteins | sample TshhotsprinmetaG_FD_184139 | JGI IMG/M metagenome (GOLD analysis project Ga0209721, IMG submission 184139) | Hot spring microbial communities from South Africa to study Microbial Dark Matter (Phase II) - Tshipise hot spring metaG (SPAdes)... | ecosystem: Environmental > Aquatic > Thermal springs...
TCGAACCGGCACTTTCAGCGCAACAATATCGCCTGCTGGAACTCCTCAGCCGCTCGGCCGGCGTGGTCGGCCGGGAGGATATCGTGCGCGCCGTTTGGGCCGACGCAGCCGAAAGCGGCGTCTCGGAGCAGTCCATTGATGCCCTGGTGCGTCGCCTGCGCGAGCGCCTGGCCGAGCTCGATCCCGATCACCAGTACATCGTGACGATGCGCGGGCATGGCTTTTTGTTCGAGAACAGACGAGAGGCGTGAAACGTGAGACATCCCCAACGCACCTGATTGCCGATATTTCACGTTGCGCGTCCACACCGCCTATGTCCACACCGCTCGCCCTCTACCTGCACATTCCCTTCTGCGCAGCACGCTGTGCGTATTGCGATTTCAACACCTATGCCGGGCTGGAGACGCTGTTCGAGCCATACATCGCCGCGCTCGGCCAGGAGATCCGCAGTGCCGGCGCGCAGCGCGGTCGGCCGGTCGGCCGCACGATCTACATCGGCGGCGGCACGCCGACGGTGTTGCCGGCCGAGCTGCTGGCACAGGCCCTGGCAGCCTGCCGGGAGGCGTTCGCCATCGCCCCCGATGCCGAGATCACGAGCGAGGCCAATCCCGGCACGGTTGATCGGCCGCGCTTTGCTGCGCTCCGCTCCCTGGGCGTCAACCGGCTGAGCATCGGCGTGCAGAGTTTCGACGACGCGGAATTGCACTGGCTCGGCCGCATTCACACCGCAGCCGAGGCGCAGGCCGCCTTCGAGGCAGCGCGCACGGCCGGTTTCGACAACATCAGCCTCGATCTCATCTTCGGCCTGCCCGACCAGCGCCCCGCAACCTGGATGCAGACCCTGGCACGCGCCATCTCCCTGGCGCCAGAGCACCTTTCCCTCTACAGCCTGACCGTTGAGCCGGGCACGCCGCTGGCAGAACGCGTGGCGCGCGGCCTGGCGGCCGAACCGGACGACGACCATGCGGCGCTCCTGTATGAGATCGCCTGTGACATGTTGGCCGCCGCCGGCTATGAACAATACGAGATCTCGAACTGGGCGCGCACCGGCGGAGCTACACCTGACAGGCTGCCCATGCCGGATTATCGCTGCCAGCACAACCTCGTCTACTGGCGACGGGAGCCCTATCTCGGCTTCGGCGCGGGCGCGCACAGCTTCGAGGCGGAGCGCCGCTGGTGGAACGTGCGGCCCGTGTCGGAGTACATCTGGCGCATCGCAGAGGGCCGGTCGGCCGAAGCCGGCAGCGAGGCGATTGACCAAAAGACGGCGCTGGGCGAGGCGATGATGCTCGGCCTGCGGCTGATAGGCGAAGGAGTCTCGGAGGCCCGGCTGGTCGCACAATTCGGGATCGGGCTGGAGGAGGCTTTTGGGCGCCAGATCGGACGGCTGGCACAACGCGGCCTACTGGAGCGCCTGGAGGGCCGCGTGCGGCTGACTCCACGCGGCAAGCTGCTGGGCAATCAGGTCTTCGTCGAGTTCATGCCCTGATGACCAAAAGCCGAAATGAACCTCCCGCTGTCGCCGGACGACAAATCGGGCCGTCTGTGATATACTCAGCCGTGTCCACATGCCAGGTACTCTGCGCGATGCCTGGCACGTCTGGCAGCGATTTTGCAAATCAGATGTTCATGCTGCGGACGGCGCCACGGTGAATGAAAAAGGTCTTTCCACGTTCATACGCGCTCGTCCGCGTCCCATTTTCGGCTTAGTTTTCCACCAAGGCAAAAGGCATGAACGCAACCAATTCAAATCGAAACGCCGTTAGCGCCCCATTATGGCGGGTCGTGCTTCGTCCCGCTTCGCCGGCGGAACGAAACCAGCGCAACGTCGTAATAGACGCCATCGGCGTGGGCATCACGGCCGGCGTAGGCAGCTTTCTCTCCGTCTTCCTGGTGCGCCTGGGCGCCAGCAATTTCCAGGTCGGCCTGTTGACGGCCATGCCCGCGCTGACGGGCATGTTGTTGGCCATCCCTGTCGGCGAATTCCTCTCCCGACGACCGAACATCGTGCCCTGGTTTGCCACGTCCCGCTTCTTCGTGCTCTCGTGTTACCTGCTGACCGGCCTGGTGCCTTTCTTCATTCCGTCTCAGGCGACGCCGACGGCCATCATCTTGATCTGGGCGCTGGCCACTCTGCCCCAAACGGTGGTCTCGGTGGCGTTCACCGTGGTGATGGGTGCCGTAGCCGGACCGGGCGGCCGCATGACGCTCATGAGCCGGCGCTGGTCCATCCTGGGATTGACCAACACCGTCACCGTGCTGATCGTCGGCCAGCTGCTGAACCTGTTCGATTTTCCGCTGAACTACCAGGTCGTATTCATCGGCTCGACGATCGGCGCGCTGATCAGCTTCATCTTTTCCAACAGCATTAAGCTGCCATCGGTCACGGTCCCGCCCGCCGGGCAGTCCTTCCTCGCTACCCTGCGCCACCACAGCCACATGCTGCGCACCAATCGCCGATTCGTGGACTTCACCATCAGCCAGTTCGTCTTCCGCTGGGGCCTGGCGCTGGCGATTCCGCTCTTTCCCATCTACTGGGTGCGCAATCTGCACGCATCCGACCAGATGGTCAGCGCAATCAACAGCACGGCGACGTTCGTGACCATGATCGCCTACTTCGTATGGGCACGCGTCTCGCAACGCAGGGGCAGGCGGCCGGTGCTGCTGATCGCATCCCTGGGCATCAGCTTCTATCCGCTGTTGACCGCACTCACCACGCGGCCGGAGATCCTGCCGCTGTGGGCAGCGATGGCCGGGCTCTTCTCGGCAGGCATCGAACTGGTCTTTTTCGATGTGCTGGTGGGAACCTGCCCGCCCGACCAGCAGGCCGCCTACGTCGGCATCTACCAGACCACCGTCTACATCGCGACGTTCCTGGCGCCACTGCTCGGCACCGCGCTCAGCGACCTGATGGGCATCGTGCCGGTGCTCATCCTGTCCTTTCTGATCCGCCTGATCGGCTTCGCCATGATCGCCCGGCTGGGGATAGGGCGGGGCTGACCGCGCCGCGCTCACGTGGACGTGCGCGCCAGGACAAAGACGCCGGTCGTGGAGAGGAGATTGGTGAACTTCGGCACCCGCATCGGCCGGCCGCCGTCCAGATAGGCCTGTTGCACGATCGCGATGCCGGTCTGTCGGCAGAAACGGGCGAAGTCGGTGATGGTAAATGCCTGCCAGCGCGGCTTCTGGTGCCAGCTCTGCGGCAGGTCGGGCGCCTGCGGAATGCGGCCCGTGATGAGCAGATAAAGCCGACAACGCCAGTAGCCCCAATTGGGAAAACTGACCACAGCTTTGTGGCCCACCCGCAGCATCTCGCCCAGGATCATCTCCGGGTCGTCCAGGAAGGGCAAGGTCTGGCTCAGCACCGTGAAATCGAAGCTGTGATCGGGATAGTCGGCCAGCCCCTCCTGGAGGTTGCCCTGGCGCACACTGAGGCCGCGGCGCACACAGGCCAACACGCCGGCCTCGCTCAGCTCGATGCCGCGGCCCTTGACGCCTTTCTGCCGCACCAGGAATTCCAGCAGCTCGCCGTCTCCACAGCCGAGATCAAGCACACGCACGCCTGTCGGGATGAAATCGGCGATCAGGCGCAGATCTGGGCGCAAATTGGCCCAGGCCTCCGACAACGAAACAATGTCGTTCACCGTGTTTCCTGTGTGAGTGGTTAGCTTGCCCAGGCTTCGTTCTCGCGCGCAATGCCGGGCCGCGCCGCCTCGCGCGGGGCCTCCTCAACCGGGCGCAGCGGCGGCAGTGCGACCCCTTCCTCCTGGGCGATGCGATCCATGAAGCTGCTGAGCAGGCGGGTCATCGTCTCGACTTCGAGCAGGAATGCATCATGGCCCCAGGAACTCTGGATGTCGAGATAGGTCACGTCGGCGCCGGCCGCAGTGAGCGCAGAGACGATCTCCCGGCTGTGATACGATGGATAGAGCCAGTCACTGGTGAAGCTGACCACCAGGAACTTCACGTGCCGGGCGCGGCTGAACGCCTGCACCAGGCTGATCGGGGCGCCTTCGGGCCGCAACGGATCGCGTGTCAGGTCGAAATAGTCGAGCGCCTTGGTGATGTACAGGTATGAATTGGCGTCGAACCGCCGCGTGAAGGCATGACCTTTGTAGCGCAGATAGCTCTCCACCTGGAACTCGGTCTCGAACTCGTAGCCGAAGCGCTCGCGGCCCTGGAGGCGGCGGCCAAATTTCTTGTGCATGGATTCTTCGCTGAGATAGGTGATGTGGCCGATCATGCGCGCCACCGCCAGCCCGGCATCCGGCCGCTTGCCGTTGCTGTAATAATCACCGTACTGCCAGTTGGGATCGGCATAGATGGCCTGGCGTCCCACCTCGCTGAAGGCGATCAGCATCGGGCTGGAACGGGCCGTGGTCGCCAGCGGAATGGCCGAACAGATGCGCTCCGGATAGCGGGCAGCCCATTCGAGCGCCTGCATGCCGCCCATCGAGCCGCCCACGACCGTAAGCAGCTTCGGAATGCCCAGGTGTTCGATCACCGCCAGCTGGCTGCGCACCATGTCGCCGATGGTCACCACCGGAAAACGAAGGCCGTAGGGTTGGCCCGTCGCCGGATTGATGCTGGACGGCCCGGTCGAACCATAGCAACTTCCCAGGACGTTGCAACAGATCACGAAGAAACGATCGGTGTCGAACGCCTTGCCGGGGCCGATGCAATCGTCCCACCAGCCCGGCTGTCCCTGCGCGTCGAGGCCGGCCGCGTGAGCGCTGCCGCTCAGCGCATGGCAGACCAGCACGGCATTGGAATGCTGCTCGTTGAGGGCACCGTATGTCTCATAGGCAATTGTGACCGGGCTCAACGTGGCGCCGCTCTCCAGGACGAAAGGGGCCTGCTCGGCAAAGGTGTAGTATTGCGTTTCAACGACGCCGATACCATCGGCTGATGATCTCTCGTTCTCCATAGCACTTCTCATCCTCCACGTGCCAGGCATCTTCCAGAGTGCCTGGCACGTCGAAAATCACGCTTTACGTTTCACACCGCGGCCAACGCCTGCTCCAGGTCCCACAAAATATCCTCGATATCCTCGATCCCGATGCTCAGCCGGATGAAGTCGGGCGAGACGCCGGCCGTGATCATCTCCTCTTCCGTCAGCTGGCTGTGCGTGGTGGTGGCCGGATGGATCGCCAGACTCTTGGCATCGCCGACGTTTGCCAGATGGCTGAAGAGCTGAAGGCTCTCGATGAAGCGGCGGCCGGCCGCCACACCGCCCTTGATCCCGAAACCGAGAACCGCGCCCGCGCCCTTGGGCAGGTACTTCTGCGCACGAGCATGGTCAGGATGGCTGGGCAGGCAGGGATGGCTGACCCAGTTGACCTTCGGATGCTGGGCCAGGAACCGTGCTACTGCTTCGGTATTGGCCACATGGCGCTCCATGCGCAGGCTCAGGGTCTCGATGCCCTGGAGTGTCTGCCAGCTATTGAACGGCGCCTGGCATGCGCCGATGTCGCGCAGGATCTGCACGCGCGCCTTGATGATGAAGGGCGGCAGCCCGGCCTCGGCCAGATCGGCGTAGACCAGGCCGTGATAGGACGGATCGGGCGTGGTGAAGTTCGGAAAACGACCGCTGCGCCAGTCGAAGTTGCCGCCGTCCACGATGATGCCACCGATGGTGGTGCCGTGGCCGCCGAGGAATTTGGTGGTGCTGTGGGTGATGATGTTGGCACCCCATTCGAACGGCCGGCACAGATAGGGCGTGGCGAAGGTGTTGTCAATCATCAACGGGATGGCGTGACGCCGGGCGATGGCGGCCACCTCCTCGAAAGGAAAAACGCTGATGTCCGGATTGCCGAGGGTCTCGCCGTAGAGGATCTTCGTGTTGGGTCGGATCGCAGCCTCGAAGTTGGCCGGATCGCTCGGATCCACAAAGGTAACATCAATGCCGATGCGCGGGAAAGTATAATTGAACTGGTTGTACGTGCCGCCATAAAGTCGGCTGCTGCTGACGATGTGATCGCCTGCGGCGCAAAGTGTCAAGATGGCCATCATTTGCGCGGCATGACCGCTCGAAGCGGCCAGCGCGCCCACGCCTCCTTCCAGGGCAGCCACGCGTTGCTCCAGGACATCGGTCGTCGGATTCATGATGCGCGTATAGATGTTGCCCAATTCCTTCAAAGCGAACAGATTGGCCGCATGTACCGTATCCCGAAATTGATAACTGGTGGTCTGATAGATGGGCACAGCGCGGCTGCCTGTAGCAGGATCGGGCCGCTGGCCGGCGTGAAGCTGACGAGTCGTGAAACCAAACGTACGTTGAGTCGCCATGATGCTGATCCCTCGCCGATGGAAATAGAAAGCCCTCTCATCCGATCGGATGAGAGGGCGCTGGCAAGCTTGATAGAAATCAGATGTCCCTGCGCTGGCAATAAAAAATCCCCGGGCCTGAACCGCTTTCAGGACTGTACGCGGGGATGAGCAGGAACGCGCACGCCTTCCTCTCATCTTCCAGAATTAATCTGCCGGAATTGGCACCATGGAAAAGTAGACAAATCAAAAATAGATAAGGTTACAAGGAGCTACCCTGCGCCTTGTCTCCCGGTTCCTTGTCTACCTGTCTACTTTCATCCTGGTTGCCGAGGCTTCATCGGGCCGGTCCCTCCGCCTCTCTGGATGGGAGTCCAGGACTATTCGGTTGTTGGGCCGTTTTATATCAGAGAAGGGCCGATTTGTCAAATAGCGGCTCGGCTCCAGAGCGCGTCAAAGACTGCTTTGCCCGATCGCCAAGGAGCACCGTGGACGACTCCGGAGGCAAAAGCAAAAAAAGGAGGGACCGAGGTTGGGCACTGCCAGCCCTGCCCAACCCCGGTCCTTTATGCTTCCAAGTCTAATCATCTGTCTGCGCGTGGACTGTGACTTTCCATACACTGTTACAAGATGCGCAAAGCCACCGCCACGATGAACGCCACCCCCAAAATAGCCAGGACGAACCAATCGAATGGCCGCAAATGCAGCGGTCGAAACGTGGAACGCCGCACGCCAGCTGCACCCAACGCGCGCGCCTCGAGCGCCCAACCGAGATGCTCGCTGTTGCGCAGCGCGCTGATGAACATGGCGATCAGCACGGGGCGATAGGCCAGGAGCCGACGGCGAAAACCGCGCTGCTCCAGATCGAGGCCGCGCGCCTGTTGGGCATCGCGCACCTGCTCGAACAACGCGGCAAACAGGGGCAGATAGCGCAGCGCCAGCGCCAACGTCAGCCCCCACTCGTAGGGCAGGCCGAGCGCGACGAAACCGCGCACCAGCGCCGCCTGATCGGTCGTGAAGAGCCAGAGGAAGATGATGAGCGCCAATGCCAGCAGCCGCAATGCCAGCAATGCCCCACGCACCAGCGAGTCCACCGTGATCGCCAGCGGACCCGCAGCAATCAGCGCCTCGCCGGTACCGAAAATCGCCGTCAGGCCAAACACCATGGCCAACAGTGGCGCCAGCAGACGCACAACCCCGCCGAGGCGCGCGGCGGGGATACGCGCCCGCCAGAAACCGAGGAGACAGACGCCGATCAACGCCACCATCACCCCGATGGTCGGCCACAAAAACGTCAGCAGCGTCGCCTCCACGGCAAAGGCCAGCTTCACGCGCGGATCGAACCGATGGATCGCGGTGTCACGAGGGACGTACAGATCGAAGCTAACCGCCATCGCTCCCTCGTGCCTTGGATGACGCGGAGGCCGATGGCCGCGCGATCGCATCCGCCGACCACTTTTGGCCACCGCGTTTGCCTTTGCGCGCCATCAGGCGCGCCTGCCAGGCCGCGGCCAACTGCGCCACCGTGCAGATATCGGGCGCAAGCCCATAGCGGCTCAGCCGCCGCGCCAGCCGGGCAACCGGCGGCAACGTCAGCCTGGCGCGGCCGAGCAATTCCGGTTGGCCGAACAGCTCCTGCGGCGTCCCGTCGAACAGCACCTCACCGTTCAGGAGAACGACCGCGCGCGTGGCATACCGGGCAACCAGATCCATATCATGCGTGATCAAAATCACGGTGTGGCCCAGGTGATGAAAATGCGCAACAGCCTCCAGCAGCTCCTGTTGGCTGCGCCAGTCCAGGCCGCCCGTCGGCTCATCCAGGATCAACGTGCGCGGCTGCCCGGCGAGAACGGCGGCCAGGGCCACCTGCCGTCGCTGGCCGAAGCCGAGCAGGGCAGGCGGCAGATCGGCATACGGGATGAGACGAAAACGATCGAGCGCCTCGGCCACGCGTTGCGCGATGAGCGGCCGCGGCAACTCCAACATCCGCGGGCCGAACGCGATCTCCTCCTGCACCGTCGCCGCGAAGATCTGGTGATCCGGATTCTGGAAAGCATACCCGACCAGTCGGGCCAACGCGGCGACGCGCACCGTGCGCGTATCTTGCCCCTCCACCATCACCACGCCCTGCGACGGCTTGAGCAGACCGTTCAGGTGCTTGGCCAGCGTCGTCTTCCCCGAACCATTTGGGCCGAGCAGGGCCACGAATTCGCTGGGATAGATGGCCAGGTTGATCTGTTTCAGGGCGACGGTGCCATCCGGATAGGTGTGCGAGAGCTCGCGCACGACGATCTGCGGCTGATCGGTCTTAGCACGCCGGCTGCTGAACCGGGTACCGCCGGCAACGCCGCGCCCTTTCTCCAGGTGGAGCTTACGCGCCTGCCGGGACAACTCCCGATAGGCATCGGCCATCTTGACGAAGCGATAGGTACGGCCGGTGCGCTGCGTGAGCAGATGACCCAGTTCGGCCATCTGTGGCGCACCGATGCCCCACTCCTGCAGCCGCGATACCTGCCGCAACACCTCATCGGGCGGCCCGTCCTGGCCGATCTGGCCCTGATGCAGCACGAGCACTCGATCGGCAAAGCGGGCGATGCGCTCCAGTTCCTGGGTTGCCATCACGATCGTGATCTCGTGGCGCGCACGCAGCTCGGCCAGCACCTTGAAAATGGCCGTTTTGCCGGCAGGATCGAGGCTGGCGGTCGGCTCGTCGAGCACCAGCACCTGGGGCCGCATGGCCAGCATAGACGCGATGGCCAGGCGCTGCTTTTCGCCGCCTGAGAGGCGCAATGGAGAACGCGCCCGATAGTCGGCCAGGCCGACCGCGTGGAGCGCCCACGTCACCCGCTCTTCGATCTCGGCGGGCGCGATCCCCAAATTTTCGCAGCCAAATGCCACCTCATCCTCAACGCGCATCTGCACGATCTGAGTCTCGGGATCCTGGAACACCAGACCAACCATGCGCGCCAGATCGGGCACAGCGCTCGTCTTGGTGTTCTGACCCAGGATCGTCACATCGCCGCGAAAGACGCCGCCGGTGGCATGCGGCACCAGGCCGTTGAGGGCCATGCACAGAGTGGTTTTGCCCGCGCCGACGCGTCCCAGCAGCGCCACAAACTCGCCGCGGCCGATCTGCAAATTGATCCCTTTCAGTACCGGAACCGCATCATCGCCAGGACGCAGGGGCGGGTACGCGAAGAACAGGTTTTGGATGAGGATATCGGCGGGCACGCGCAACTGCCGTCATTCCGTCCAGGGGCGAGGCTGTCCCAGCCGGTCAACGGGCGGGTAGGCAGCGCGCACAGCCAGGACGAGCGGAATGCCGATGACACCGCCGACGATCACCTGCACGATGTTCATGGGCACCTCGGCGATCGCGGCCGGCCAACCGGTGAGGAACAATCCCTCGCCGATCAGATAGCCCGCGACCATCACGGCCGCGCCGACCAGCCAGGCCGGAATCATCCCGGTCACGGTCCGGCGTCCGCGACCCAGCCAGCCGATCGCCAGCCCCTCCAGGCCATGGGCGATCAGGCTGAGCGGCGCGAACTGCGCGTATCCGCCCAACAGATCGGCCAGGGCGGCGCCAATCCCACCGGCCGCCAGTCCCAGCCACGGCCCGAACACCAGGCCGGCAAAGGTGATGGCGACATCCGACAGATTAACATAGCCCTGAGTGGCAGGCACAGGCACGCGCACCGACAACGTGAAGACGGCAGTTAAGGCGATCAAAAGCGCGGCCAGAGCAAGCCGCGCCGGAGAAAGAAGATTTTTCATAAAATGCCTCCACAGAAAGGATAACAAAACGGCCGACCGACATGCCCGATCCCCTGTCGGCGGGCCGCGTCCTGCGAACACATGAGTTCGACGACATTCGTTATTATACCCGATGTCATGATGAAAGCGGAAACCACGTTGACAGCCCTGCACAAGCCGCATATACTGTTTGTCTGTGCGTTGCGGGCAACCACGCGCCCGGCTCACTGACTACAGCGAGGTTTCATGACCGATTCGATCCCTCTTCTGCCGGCCGGCAAGCTGCCGTTGCCGCTTTTGGAACGGTTATTGCAGCGTTTCGCGCCGAACGACCCGCGCATCGTCGTCGGGCCACGCGCGGGCGAAGATGCTGCGGTATTCGATTTCGGCGATCGCTACCTGGTCGCCAAGACTGATCCGATCACGTTTGCCACCAATGAAATCGGCTGGTACGCGGTGAACGTCAACGCCAACGACATCGCGGTCATGGGCGCTACTCCACGCTGGTTCCTGGCGACCGTGCTGCTGCCGACCGGACAGGCCACCGAAGCAATGGCCGAGGCGATCTTCGCCCAAATCCATGCCGCATGTGCCGCCCTGGACATCAGCCTGGCGGGAGGACATACGGAAATCACCGTCAATCTGGATCGGCCCATTATCTCGGGCACGATGCTGGGCGAGGTAGCGCCCGACCGTTTGATCACCACGGCCGGCGCGCAGGTGGGCGACTGCGTGTTGCTGGTGAAGCCGGCGCCCATCGAAGGCACGGCGCTGATCGCGCTGGAACGGGTGGAAACGCTGCGGAGGGCCGGCTATAGCCCGGCGTTCATCGAACGCGCCCAGGGCTTCCTGCATGATCCGGGCATCAGCGTGGTAGCGCCGGCGCGATTGGCCCTGGCGACGGCCGCTGTGCATGCCATGCACGATCCGACCGAGGGCGGCGTGCTGACCGGCCTGCTGGAAATCGCGCGCGCGGCGCGCGTTGGGTTGACAATCCATTTGGACGCCATCCCGTTGTTGACAGAAGGCGTGGTCTTGTGTCGGGAGTTCGGGCTAGACCCCCTGGGCGCCATTGCTTCGGGGTCTATCCTGATGACGGTAGCCGAGGCAGATGCGCCGCGTCTGACCGAAGTACTCAGCGCGGCCGGTTATCCCTCTGCGGAGATCGGTCGCGTCACGCCTGAGGAGGACGGGCTGGTGGCGTTCCGCAACGGGCAGCGCGTGCCCTGGCCGATGTTCGTGGCAGATGAGATCACCAAAATCTTCGTCTGAGCGGCAAGCGGCCGTGCGGCCTCTGACTCGCTCAGGATGCGCAGGCGACGTCTCCTCATCAGCCACCCCAGGCGCCATGATAGTAGCGCCATTCGGGATCATGCCACTCGGGATGCATCACAGAACGCTCTGCCTGACTGGCCGGCCGCACCACGTTCGCCACCGCCGACGGCGCGGATGCGTCGGCGCTCGCGGCCGCACTCATTTGCTGGCGCTGCTCGTTCTCTGCTGTCGCAGCCAACTGAACATAATGGGCATTCATCGGATTTCCTCCTGAAACAAGAAGGGCCTCCCGATCTGGGAGGCCCTGGTGATTGATGGTAATTACATTGCGCTCGACCCGGCGTGACCTGCGCCTACTGCCTCCCAAGCGGTAGTAGCTCCTCAATGAGGAGCACAATAAGCGACAGGATGACCAGGCGAGAAGCAACCATCAGATCGTTTTTCTCCGAACGCAGATGTGATAACTGTAACACGGGCGGCCCAACTTGTCAAATCGCCGCGCGCGGGGAGCATGATGCAACGGCGTGGGACGAGACCGATCTCGTCCTACACCGCCAGCACGGCACCCTGGCTGCCCGAGGTGACCATGGCCGCATAGCGTTTCAGCCAGCCGGTCAGCTCGCGGCGCACGGGTTGCCAGTCAGCCCGGCGCCGGGCCAGCTCCTCGTCTGTCAGTTCGACGTCCAGCCGCCGCGCCGGGATGTCCAGCACGATGATGTCGCCATCGCGAATCAGCCCGATGGGGCCGCCGGCAGCGGCTTCCGGCGAAACATGGCCCACGCAGGCCCCGCGCGTGCCGCCACTGAACCGGCCGTCGGTGATCAGCGCGACCGAGCTGCCCAGTCCCATGCCCATGATGTTCGACGTGGGCGCCAGCATCTCTTGCATCCCCGGACCGCCCTTCGGCCCCTCGTAGCGGATCACCACGACATCGCCGGCTTTGACTTTGCCGCTCAAGATGCCGGCGTTCGCTTCGTCGTGCGAGTCGAAAACAACCGCCGGGCCGCGGTGACGCAGCATTTCCGGCAGCACGCCTGCCGTCTTCACCACCGCGCCGTCGGGCGCCAAATTGCCGAAGAGCACTGCCAGCCCGCCTCGCTCGCTGTACGGCGCATCCAGAGGCCGGATGCAGGCCTTGTCCTGGCTCTCGGCGCCCCATACATTTTCCAGGAGCGTCTTTCCCGTGACCGTGATCGTGTCGGTGTGGAGGATACCGGGCCGCTTCGACAGCTCCCACAAGATGGCCGACACGCCGCCGGCTCGATCCACATCCTCGATGTGGTAGGCCGACGAGGGCGACACGCGGCAGATGTTCGGCACCCGCTCGGCCACCTCGTTCAGGCGGGCCAGCGGATAATTCACGCCGGCCTCGTGCGCCAGCGCCAGGGTGTGCAGCACCGTGTTCGTGGAGCCGCCCATGGCCATGTCGAGCGCGAATGCGTTGTCAATCGCCTCTGCCGTCACGATGTCACGCGGCTTCAGGTCGAGCTCGATCAGGCGCATGATCTGCCGGGCGGCCGCGCGCGCCAGTTCCTCGCGACGAGGGTCCACGGCCAGGATCGTGCCGTTGCCCGGCAACGCCATGCCCAGCGCCTCGCACAGGCAGTTCATCGAGTTGGCGGTGAACATGCCGGAGCAGGAGCCGCACGTGGGGCAGCCGAATTCCTCCAGCTCTCGCAGTTCCTGGTCGCTGATTCTGCCCACCTTATACGCGCCCACCCCCTCGAAGACAGAGATGAGATCCACCACCTTGCCGGAAGGTGTCACGCCCGCCTTCATCGGCCCGCCGCTGATGAAGATCGTCGGGATATTCAGCCGCATGGCGGCGTTGAGCATCCCCGGTACAATCTTGTCGCAGTTGGGGATGCAGATCATGCCGTCGAAGTGGTGGGCCGAGATCATCGTCTCCACGGCGTCGGCGATCAGCTCGCGGCTGGCCAGGCTGTATTTCATGCCGACGTGGCCCATGGCAATGCCGTCATCCACACCGATGGTGTGGAACATGAACGGCACGCCGCCGGCCGCGCGCACGGCCTGGCGCACGACCTCGCCGAACGCGTTCAGATGGACATGGCCGGGCACGATATCGGTGTACGAGTTGGCGATGGCAATGAACGGCTTGCCGAAGTCCTCTTCGCTCTGGATGACGCCCGTGGCGCGGAGGAGCGAACGATGCGGCGCGCGCTCAAAACCTTTCTTGATTATGTCCGAACGCATATATCTCACCCTTTCTGCGCGTTACCCGCGCCGGTCAATCGGCACGAACGGCAGCCCCATGTCGCCCGTGTAGCGCGAGGTGGGCCGGATCAGCCGATTGTCGGCGTACTGCTCCATGATGTGAGCGATCCAGCCGGCCGTGCGCGAGGCCGCGAAGACGGCGGTGAAGTACTCGGGCGGGATGCCCAGGGCGTGTTGCACCGTCGCCGAGTAAAAGTCCACGTTGGGATAGATGCCTTTGGCCTCCATGACGGCCTGCTCGATGCGCCGTGAGATCTCGTACAGGTGCTCCTGGCCAGTGGATTTGCACAATAGCTCCGAAAATTTCTTCAGATGCGGCGAGCGAGGGTCTTCGGTGCGATAGACGCGATGGCCGAAGCCCATGATCCGCTTTTTGTTCTCCAACATGCCGGCGATGTAGGATTGTACCATCTCCACGTTGCCGATGTCGAGCACCATCTCCATCACGCGCTGGTTGGCGCCGCCGTGCAAGGGGCCTTTGAGCGCGCCCAGTGCGCCCGCCAGCGCCGAGTGCATGTCGCTCAGCGTGCTGGCGATGACGCGCGCAGCGAAGGTGCTGGCGTTCAGCTCGTGATCGGCGTGCAGCACCATGAGCACCCGCATCGCCTCGGCCTCCAGAGGGGTGGGCGGCGTCCCGCGCAGCATGTACAGGAAGTTGGCCGAGAGGCCGAAGTTCGGGTCCGGCGACAGGAGCGGCTGACCGTGGCGGATACGGTGCAGGTCGGCGATGATCGTGGACACTTGCGCCAGCAGGCGCTTGGCTTTCCGCCAGTTCGCCTCGGGCGACATGTTTTCGACATCGGGGTCGAAGTTGGCCAACATGCTGACGGCTGTGCGCAGCACAGCCATCGGATGGCTGTTGGGCGGGGTCAGCTTCAGCATTTCGACGACCTGGCTCGGCAGCCGCATCTCGGCCACCAGTTCGGCGCTGAACACATCACGCTCGGCGCGCGTCGGCAGGCGGCCGCGCCAGAGCAGAAAGACGACCTCGGAAAAGCTCGTGTGCTCGGCCAGATCGTGGATATCATAGCCCTGATACAGCAATCGGCCGTGGATGCCATCTACGTAGGAGACGCTGGTGTCGGCGGCAATGACGCCTTCCAGGCCGCGCACGGGCACCCGCTCGTCTCGGCTGTTGTTCAGTGTTGTGCTCATCGGCAGGCCTCCCCTCATGTCCATCCCATGGCAATCTGCGCGACCACGCGATCGCCCATCTCGACGGTGCCGACAATGATACCGCCGGGTGTGGCGATGTCCCGGCAGCGATAGCCCGCATTCAGCACGGCTTCGACGGCGACTTCCACGGCATTCGCCTCGCGCTCCAGGCCGAAGGACCAGCGCAACATCATGGCGCAGCTCAGGATCGTCGCCAGCGGATTGGCGATGCCCTGACCGGCGATGTCAGGCGCGCTGCCGTGGATCGGCTCGTACAGGCCGAAGCGTCGCGCCGCGCCGTGGTCTGTCGTCTCACCCAGCGACGCTGACGGCAACATGCCCATACTGCCCGCCAGCATCGCTGCTTCGTCCGATAGGATATCGCCGAAGGTGTTCTCGGTGGCGATCACGTCGTAAGCGGCCGGCCGGCGCACCAGGTACATCGCGCAGGCGTCTACCAGCACGTCTTCCAGAACGACATCCGGATAGTCGCGTGCCACTTCGTGGGCCACCTCGCGCCAGAGCCGTGAGGTGGCCAGCACATTGGCTTTATCCACCGAGGCAAGTTTCTTGCGCCGGCTGCGCGCCAGGTCGAAGGAGACACGCAGCAGGCGCTCGATTTCGGCCGCGGTGTAGTACATCGTGTCTACAGCCGCACGGCCCTGGGGGGTGTCGAGCGGCCCCTGCGGCTTGCCGAAATAAAGGCCGCCGGTCAGCTCGCGCACGATGATCATGTCCACTCCGTCCACGATCTCCGGTTTGAGGGTGGAGGCGCTCACCAGGGCCGGATAGACTTTGACCGGTCGAATGTTGGCGAAGAGGCCCAAACCGCTCCGCAGTCCCAGCAGGCCCTGTTCGGGACGCACGGCTGCGCGTGGATCGCTCCATTTGGGGCCGCCCACCGCACCCAGGAGCACGGCGTCGGCGCTGCGGCAGGCGGCCAGCGTCGCCTCAGGTAGCGGGTCGCCCGTCTCGTCAATGGCAATGCCGCCGACGAGCTGCTCGGAGAATTCGAAGGTGTGACCGAAGCGCTCGGCCACGGCTTTGAGGACTTTGACTCCCTCGGCCACAACGTCCGGCCCGATGCCATCGCCAGGGAGGAGTGCTATTTTTGCATCCATAGTGATTCCTTGAAGGTTCAGGTTGGATATGGTGTGATCTGATTGTACGGGGCGGGCACGATCGGAGACCGGCCCGCGCTCGAAGGCCGCGCGCGTTCACAAGCTCAGCAACGCGTATTCCATGCTGTCGGTCAGCGCCTGCCATGAAGATTCGATAATGTTGGTTGAGCAGCCAACAGTGCTCCACGAACGATGGCCGTTGCGCGAGTCTATCGTCACGCGCGTGACCGCACCGGTCGCCGCGTTGCCGTCCAGGATGCGCACCTTGTAGTCGGTCAGATGCACTTCGGCCAGATTGGGATAGTGCGGCAGCAAGGCTTTGCGCAGCGCCTGATCGAGCGCGTGGACAGGGCCATTGCCCTCGGCCACTGTGTGGACCACGGTGTCGTTCACGCGAACTTTGACGGTGGCTTCGGCCAGCAGGCCGCGGCCCTGGCGATTTTCCACGACGACCATGAAGTCAATCAGCTCGAAAGGCCGACGATAGCCGGGCTGGAGCCGGTGAAGCATTAACGCAACCGACGCCTCGGCACCTTCGAAGTAGAAGCCCTGGCTTTCCAGCTCCTTCACCTGGGCCAGCACTTGGCGCACTTCTTCGTTGCTGGCGTCCACGCCGAATTCCTGAAGCTTGTAGATCAGGTTGCTGCGGCCAGACAGTTCGCTCACCAACACGCGCTTCTGGTTGCCCACCAGGGCCGGGTCAATATGCTGGTAGCTCTCTTCGACCTTCATGATGGCCGAGACGTGAACGCCACCTTTGTGGGCGAAGGCGCTGGCGCCGACAAACGGCTGTCGGGGATCGGGCGCCAGGTTGGCCATCTCGCTGACGAAATTCGCCAGGTGTGTCAGGCCGCGCAGCCCTTCATTCGGCAAACACATGTAGCCCATTTTGATCTGCAGGTCGGGGATCAAGGTGCACAGGTTGCAGTTGCCCACCCGCTCGCCGTAGCCGTTGATGGTGCCCTGGACGTGGGTGCAGCCGGCGCGCACGGCAGCCAATGCGTTCGCCACAGCCAGGCCCCCATCGTCGTGAGTGTGGATGCCCAGGACGACCGGCCCGGTGAGGCCCGCCGCGCGGCCAAAGGCCTCCAGGTCGCCGCGCACGGCGCATACGGCTGCTTCCACTTCCCACGGCAACGTGCCGCCGTTGGTATCACACAGGACGATCGCGTCGGCGCCGGCCTCGTGAGCCGCGCGCAAAGTCGCCAGGGCATAATCGGGATTGGCCTTATAGCCGTCGAAGAAATGTTCGGCGTCGTAGAAAACTTGCCGCCCGTGCGCTCGGAAGTAGGCGACGCTCTCCCGGATCATGGCCAGGTTCTCCTCCAGGGTGGTCTCCAGCACGCGCAGGACGTGCAGGTCCCAAGTTTTACCGAAGAGGGTGACCACGGGCGTCTCGGCGTCGAGCAACATGCGGATCTGGGGATCGGCCTCACAGGACAGGCCGGCTTTGCGCGTGCTGCCGAACGCCGCAATGCGCGCCTGTTTCAGCGACAATGTGCGGGCGCGCTGAAAGAACTCGGCGTCTTTGACATTGGAACCGGGCCAGCCGCCCTCGATGTATGGGATGCCGAACTCGTCGAGCTTCTGCGCGATGCGCAGCTTGCCCTCGAGCGAATAGGAGATGCCCTCCGCCTGGCTGCCATCGCGGAGGGTGGTGTCATAAACGGTGATATGAGTCATCGAGCGCTCCTTGTCTGATTTGGGTTAAGACCCTGCGGGTTTCTGCAAAAACCACAGGGTCCGGGTGCGAAAGCCGATTTCAGACCGAGCGCTCGATGCCCTGGGCGACACAGCCACGCATGGCGGCCGCGGTCGCCCAGAAAGCCCTCCCAGAACAAAGTAATGATGACATATGGCTTCGATTCAACGTCTTCAGGAATCCGGTTTCCATGACCCTGCTGCGTCGGCGTCTGGCCGGGCGTTCGACGCAGCAGGCCATCGGCCTCAGCACGTCAGCACAGGCGCGGGATGCGTAGCCTCGTAGGCCTCGATGGCCGGCACACGCTTCAGCAAATAGCCCAGCTGATCCACGCCTTCGAGCAGGCAATCTTTGCTGAATCCGTCAATCGGGAAGCTGGCTGTGCTGCCATCAGGCAGGTGCAGAGTTTGGCTGGCCAGATCCACGGTCACCTGTCCGGGCGGGTCGGCTGCCAGCAAGTCGAGCAGCCGACGGTGGGTAGCTGCGTCCACAGCAATCGGCAGCAGGCCGTTCTTCAGCGCGTTGTTGCGGAAGATGTCGGCAAACGACGTGCTGATGACGGCGCGAAAGCCGTAGCCCATCAGCGCCCAGGGCGCATGTTCGCGCGAGCTGCCGCAGCCGAAGTTGTCGCCGGCCAGCAGCACCTGCGCGCCGCGGCTCTCCGGCCGATTCAGCACAAAGTCCGGCTTCGGATTGCCGGCGCGATCGTAGCGCCAGTCGGCAAACAGATTGTCGCCCATGCCGGCCTTGTCGGTCGCCTTCAAAAACCGCGCCGGAATGATCTGGTCGGTGTCAATGTTATCAATCGGCAACACGACCACACGGCTTGTCAAAGTGATGAATGGTTCCATATGTGCTATGTCTGTCCTGTGTTGGGCGTGACGCACGCCGTTTCACGTTTCACACCTCACGCCACCATCGTCCGCGGATCGGCCACTGCGCCGGCCACCGCGCTGGCGGCAGCGGTCAGCGGACTGGCGAGGAAGGTGCGGCCGCCCGGCCCCTGTCGGCCCTCGAAGTTGCGGTTGCTGGTGCTGACTGCGTACTGGCCGGGCTGGAGCTGATCGCCGTTCATGGCGATGCACATGCTGCAGCCGGGCTCGCGCCACTCGCAGCCCGCTTCCAGAAAGATACGATGTAGCCCTTCGGCCTCGGCCGCGACTTTGACCTGCTGAGAGCCCGGCACGACCAGCACGCGCACATTCGGGCTGACTTTGCGGCCCCGCAGCACCTGGGCGGCCGCACGCAGGTCTGCCAGACGACCATTGGTGCAGCTGCCGATGAACACCACGTCAATCGGATGGCCCAGCAACGGCTCGCCCGGCCGCAGCGCCATGTAGTCCAGCGCCTTTGCCAGTGCCCGCTGCTGGCCGAGGTCGCTCGTCTCGGCCGGGTCGGGCACGCGGCCGGTGATGGGCATCCCCATGCCGGGATTGGTGCCGTAGGTAATCATCGGCTCCAGCTCCGAAGCGTCGAGGGTCACGGTGCGATCATAGGTGGCCCCCTCATCGGTGGGAAGCCGGCGCCAGCGCGCCACAGCCGCGTCCCAGGCCGCGCCTTGCGGTGCGAAAGGCCGGCCGTACAGGTATTCGAAGGTCGTATCATCGGGCGCCACCATGCCTGCGCGCGCGCCTGCTTCGATGCTCATGTTGCAGACCGTCATCCGGCCCTCCATCGAGAGGCTGCGGATGGCCGAGCCGGTGTACTCGATGACGTGCCCGGTGCCGCCGCCGACGCCGATCCTGGCGATCAAGGCCAGGATGATATCTTTGGCCGAAACGCCAGGCTGAAGCCGGCCGTCCACCTCCACCTGGAGGGTACGCGGCCGGGTTTGGAGCAGGCACTGCGTCGCCAGCACATGCTCGACCTCGCTGGTGCCGATGCCGAACGCCAACGCGCCGAACGCGCCATGCGTAGCGGTGTGGCTATCCCCGCAGACGATGGTCATGCCAGGCTGGGTCAACCCCAGCTCCGGCCCGATGACATGCACGATCCCCTGTCGGTCGCTGCCGATGCCGAAGAGGGGAATGCCGAATTCGCGCGCGTTGAGTTCCATCTGCGCCAACTGTTTGGCGGCCAGCGCGTCTGTGATCGGCAGGCTGCGGTCGTGCGTGGGGATGCTATGATCCACCGTCGCCACCGTCTTGTCGGGGCGTCGCACGCGCAGCCCGCGCGCGCGTAGCCCGGCAAACGCCTGCGGCGAAGTCACCTCGTGGACCAGGTGCAAATCAATGTAAAGCACAGCCGGCGACCCGGTCTCCTGGGCTACGACGTGTGTATCCCAGATTTTGTCGAAAAGAGTCTGTGGCATACCTTTCTCCGGTGAGATGCCGGGGACTGGAAGCTGGATGAGATAGATCAGACGGCGATTTTCAAATCAGCATCCAACCCCCAGCTTCCAGGCTCTACGCTTTCGTCTCAGCTTTCACTGCGGTCAGCATCTTGTTGAGCGCGCTCATGTAGGCTTTGGCGCTGGCAACGATGATGTCCTGATCCGCGCCGTGGCCGCTGTAAGTGCGCCGCCGCGGCCCGGTCTGGGTCAACGTCGGTTCGCTGTGCGCGTTGCCGCCGTTGGTCGGCTCAATGCGGATCGTCACCTCGCCGACCGCGTCAATTCCCTCCGTCACCGCCTTGATGCTGAACTCGGTGAGCTCATTGGGCGCCTGCACGATGCGATTGATCGCCCGATAGACAGAGTCCACCGGCCCGGTGCCGATGGCGGCATCCTCGCGCACTATGCCATCTGGGCCGCGCAGGCGCACGGTGGCCGTCGGCCGCAGCCCACTGCCACAGGAGACCTGGACGTGCTGGAGCCGCCACAGCTCCATGGGCTGGTAGATCTCGTCCACGATGATCGCCTCGATGTCTGCATCTCCGACGATCTTCTTCGTGTCGCAGAGCTCTTTGAAGCGCTCGAAGACCCGATTCAGGTCGTCGCCGTTCAGGTCGTAGCCCAGGGCTGCCACTTTGCTCTGGAATGCGTGGCGGCCGCTGTGCTTGCCCAGCACCAGCTTGCTCTCCGAAAGGCCGATCGTCTCGGGCCGCATGATCTCATAGGTGAGCGGATTCTTGAGCATGCCATCCTGGTGGATGCCGGCTTCATGGGCGAAAGCGTTGGCGCCGACGATGGCCTTATTGGGCTGCACCGGGATACCGGTGTAGGCGCTGACCAGGCGGCTCAGCCGTGCGATCAGGGTGGTGTCTATGTTGGTGCGCGCTTTGTAGAACTGCGGCCGGGTATGCAGCGCCATGACCACTTCCTCGAGTGAGGTGTTGCCGGCGCGCTCGCCGATGCCGTTAATCGTCACTTCCACCTGCCGCGCGCCGTTGCGGATCGCAGCCAGGGTGTTCGCCGTCGCCAGCCCCAGATCGTTATGACAATGCGCAGAGATGATCACGTTCTCCACGCCGCGCACATTCTGGCGGATGCCGGCGATCAGCGCGCCGAACTCCTCCGGTGTGGTGTAGCCGACCGTATCGGGGATGTTCAACGTGGTCGCACCGGCCTGGATGGCGACTTCCAGCACCTGATACAGGAATTCCGGGTCAGAGCGGCCAGCATCTTCGGGCGAGAACTCGATGTCGTCGCACAGGCTGCGGGCATAAGCCACCATCTCGGCCGCACGCGCCAGGCACTCTTCGCGAGAGATTTTCAGCTTGTGTTTGAGATGGATATCCGAAGTGGCGATGAAGGTGTGGATGCGAGGATGACGGGCTGGCCGGACGGCATCCCAGGCCCGATCAATGTCGGCCTTGTTGCAGCGGGCCAATCCGGCAATGATCGGCGCATCGGCTGCCCGACCAACATCCTCGGCCACGCGACGCACCGCCTCGAAATCGCCGGGCGAAGCGATCGGGAACCCCGCTTCGATGATGTCCACCCGCATCGACGCCAGATTGCGGGCGATGTCCAGCTTCTCCTGTATATTCAGAGTGGCGCCCGGCGATTGCTCGCCATCGCGCAGCGTGGTATCGAAAATACGAATAACCGCAGGCTCCTCCATATTCCCTCCATCAGACTCGAAGCTGGATGCCGGTTTCTTTAATCCCCGATTTCCCGCTTCTGGCCTCCAGCCTCCAGCTATGCCCCGCCCTCGCCCGGCCGCACCTCTTTCGGGTTCAACCAGGGCATCATGCGGCGCAGTTCGCGGCCTACCTGTTCGATCTGGGTGTTCATCCCCGCCGCGCGCCAGCGATTGAAGTTCGGCCGGCCGTTGGCATTTTCCTCGAGCCACTCCTCGGCATAGGCGCCGCTCTGGATATCGGCCAGGATACGCTTCATGGCTGCGCGCGTCTCGTTGGTGATGATCTTCGGCCCGGCGGTATAGTCGCCATGCTCGGCCGTGTCGCTGACCGAGTAGCGCATGTAGCTCAGACCGCCCTGATACATCAGGTCCACGATCAGCTTGAGCTCGTGCAGGCACTCGAAATAGGCGATCTCCGGCTGATAGCCGGCCTCAACCAGCGTGTTGAAGCCCGCTTCTACCAGCGCGCTCACACCGCCGCACAGGACGGCCTGCTCGCCGAAGAGGTCGGTCTCGGTCTCCTCGGTGAAGGTGGTCAAGATGACCCCGGCCCGCGTGCCGCCGATCCCTTTGGCATAGGCCAGCGCGAACGGCAACGCCCGGCCGCTGGCATCCTGCTGCACAGCCACCAGACAGGGAGTGCCACCGCCATCTTTGAAGACCTCGCGCACGCGGTGACCAGGTGCTTTGGGCGCCACCATGCTCACGTCCACGAAATCGGGCGGCACGATCTGGCCATAGCGGATGTTGAAGCCATGGCTGAACATCAACGTCTTGCCCGGCGTCAGGTGCTGGGCGACCGATTCACGGTAGACCTGCGCCTGTGCCGTGTCGGGCACCAGGAGCATGATCGCATCCGCCTCGGCACACGCGTCGCTCACCGGCAGTACACGCAGGCCGGCTGCCTCGGCTTTCGCCCAACTGCGGCTGCCCTCATACAGGCCCACGCGCACATCCGCGCCGGAATCCTTAAGGTTCAACGCGTGGGCATGGCCCTGGCTGCCATAGCCGATGATGGCGATCTTCTTGCCCATGAGCAAGCCCAGGTCCGCGTCCTTGTCGTAGTAGATCTTCGCCATGAATAGGTAGCTCCTTGGAATGATAAAGAGGCTCACGCCTCGTAGATGGCCATGCCGGTGCCATTGTCATCGTGGTGGCCGTTGTTGCCGTTGTCGTCCATCGGCGGCAGGCCCGAAAAATAGCCCGATCCGCGCACCATTGCCACCAGGCCTGTCCGCACCATCTCCAGGATGCCGTAGGGCTCGAGCATCTTGATCATGGATTCGATCTTCGCTTCCGGGCCGGTGACCTCGATGATGACCGATTCGGGGCAGATGTCCACGACTTTGGCCTTGTAGATGTCCACCATCTGATTGATTTCGAACAACTTCTGCGCGTCAGCCTTGACTTTGATGAGCGCCAGATCGCGCGAGACGGTGGGCTCGGCCGTCACGTCGCGCACATCTATGACATTGACGAGCTTGAAGAGATTGTTTGCCACCATCGCCGCGTTGGTCTTGTTGGCATCAACCACGATGGTCATGCGCGAAATGGCGGGATTATCGGTGCGGCCGACCGTCAGGCTCTCGATGTTGAAGCCGCGGCGGCGAAAGAGGCTGGCCACTCGCGTCAAGACGCCCGGCTTGTTTTCGACGAGCGCCATCAGCACGTGCGGCGATTTCTTAGTGTGGCCGTTCGCATGATCTACTAATGGCATATGAAACTCCTTTGCAGAGATCGGCGTGATTACGCGCTGGCGACCGGCTCCCGTTCTCGCATGGGCCGACGCCACATCTCGTTGAGCGCCTTGCCCGGCGCCACCATTGGGTAGACGTTGACTTCCTGCTCGACCACGAAATCGAGCAGCACCGGCCCGCCATGCGACCGCGCTTCGGCGATCACCTCGGCGACCTCGGCTTTTGTCTCGGCCCGCAGGCCCATCATGCCGTAGGCAGCGGCGATCTTCATCAGGTCGGGGCTGGTGATGCTCACTTCAGAGTAGCGATGACCATGAATAAGCTCCTGCCATTGGCGCACCATGCCCAGGTAACCGTTGCGCATCACCGCGATCTTGATCGGCCGGCGCTCCTGCATGATCGTGGCCAGTTCGGGTATACTCATCTGAAAGCCGCCGTCCCCGACGATGACCCAAATCTCATCATCGGGCCGGGCAAAGCTGGCGCCGATCGCGGTGGGGATGCCGAAGCCCATCGCGCCCAGCCCGCCCGACGTCAGCAGGCCGTTCTTGCGCTCGGTACGATAGTACTGGGCGGTCCACATCTGATGCTGTCCCACGTCAGTGACAACCGTCACCTGCTGACCGCCGATCTGGCGTTGGAGCTCGCTCAGCACGAAGGGCACATGCAGCGAATCATCCTGTTTGGCCAGAATGTCGCGCGCTTTGGCCTCGGCCTGCCACTCGGCGATCTGGGCAAACCACTCGGTGCGGTCGCGGTACTCGACCAGGGGCAAAAGCTGGCCGAGGACGGCCTTGGCGTCGCCCACGATCCCGACATCCGTCACGACGTTCTTGTTGATCTCGGCCGGATCAATGTCCACATGGATGACATCCGCGTTTTTGGCGTAGGAGGCGAGATTGCCGGTGACTCGATCGTCGAAGCGCATGCCCAGGGCGATCAGCAGATCGGCGGACTGAATGGCGTGGTTCGTCCAGGCCTCGCCGTGCATGCCCATCATGCGCAAATTGAGAGGATGTGATTCGGGAATGCTGCCGATGCCCAAAAGGGTCGTCGAGATGGGGATATTGCCTCGTTCGGCCAGCTCGCGCAGCTCCTCGTGCGCCCCGCTGAGGATGATGCCATGGCCGGCGAGGATCACGGGCCGCCTGGACGCATTGATCAGGTCAGCCGCACGACGGATCTGCTCGTCGGCGCCGCGCAGACGAGGCTGATAGCCGGGCAGGCGCACCTTAATGGCCGCGTAGTCGAAGTCGGTCGAGGCAAATTGCACATCCTTGCAGATGTCCACCAGCACCGGGCCAGGCCGGCCGCTGCGCGCGATGTAGAACGCCTCTTTCATGACCTGCGGCAGCTCGCCGATATCCTTCACCAGGTAGTTGTGCTTGGTCACCGGCAAGGTGACCCCCGTCACATCGGTCTCCTGGAACGCATCCGATCCGACCAGATACGAGGCGACCTGTCCCGTGATCGCCACGACCGGCACCGAATCGAGCATGGCATCGGCCAGGCCGGTAACCAGATTGGTCGCGCCAGGGCCTGAAGTGGCCATGCAGACGCCCACCCGGCCGCTCGCGCGCGCGTAGCCGCCCGCTGCGAAGGCGGCGTTCTCCTCGTGGCGCACCAAAACGTGGTGGATCTGGGGATAGTCGAGCAGCGCATCGTAGACGGGCATGATGGCACCGCCGGGATAACCGAAGACGACCTCGACGCCCTCCTGCAACAAGCTCTCCCAAACGATTTGCGCACCGGTACGTTTCATAAATCCCTCCCAGAAAAAAATGAACGCCTTTCGCCGCTCCCCTGGCTGGAGTGTTGCGAAAGGCGTCCTGGCCTTCGAGGATACCCTCTTGGCATCCTGCTCGCATGCGTTGCTATGGGTAAACGAAAAGGGCCTCCCGGTTGGGAGGCCCTTTTGTCTCAAGTATCTGAATCGCCTTTGGCTCGGATTCCTGGCCCGGTTCCTCCCAACGCGTTATAGCTCCTTAATGACAAGGAGCACAACAAGCGAGAGGATAATCAGGCCCGAGCGATACATCGTACTTTGAATCCTTACCGAAATTAAATAAAGTTTAGCACAGTTATGGCCGCTTGTCAAATCGGCGAATTCGCGCCGCGGGCGGCCCCAGCGCGCCGAGAGCGCTGCCGATGGGCTCGCGGACGGCCTCGCGGACGGCCTCACGGCAGGTTCACGTACACTTTGCCGGCGCCAAAGCGATCGGCGGCAAAGGTGAACACCAGGTCCGAGGCGGTCACAGGGATCTCGTAGCCGACCTGCGCCACGATGCGCTCGCCCGGCGCCAGGGTCATGTCGGGCATGACACCGCCTACGGGAGCGAGTGCCCGGCTGCTGGGCCTGTAGATCTGATCGGTGCCGTCCTTAAGCAGCATTTCCCGGCTGACCGTGATGGGGATGGCATCGGTGCCGGTGTTCTTGATTGCCAGGTTCAGAACGACGAAACGATTGCCGGCGGCAGGGGCAGACCTGGCATCCACGGTCGGCGAGATGACCGCAGTGACGGTCAAACTGAGCCGGGCCACCTCGACGGTTTCACCTACCTCCGCATATGTAATCGGATAGGGGGTGGCGGTCGGTCGAGGCGTGGCCGTGGGCAGGGGCGTCGGCGTCGGGGTCAGTGTGCGCGTGGGCGTGGCCGTGCGCGTGACCACGCTGGTCGGCGTCGGAGTGGGCGGCGGAACCGGCGTCTCACTGAAATCGCACCCGACAGCCAGCAAGATAACACTGAGAATAGTGGTCAGAAGGCCGACGATGCGGCCGTGACGATATGCGAAGAACATACAAACTCCTTGTCAGTATATCTCCAAGATTACACTATTCTATCACCTCCCGTGTGGTCAGCCAAGTTGCTAGCCCCCCGGCACGGGACAATGGTCGCATCGGCATGCACGGAACTCCGCGCTGCGGACGAGATCTCTCTCCTGCCCGTTTTCGTCGGTTTGACAGGTTGCGCGCTCTGTGCTAT
>Ga0209721_1000798_pt1 | contig 26200 bp, 22 predicted proteins | sample TshhotsprinmetaG_FD_184139 | JGI IMG/M metagenome (GOLD analysis project Ga0209721, IMG submission 184139) | Hot spring microbial communities from South Africa to study Microbial Dark Matter (Phase II) - Tshipise hot spring metaG (SPAdes)... | ecosystem: Environmental > Aquatic > Thermal springs...
GAGGGGATGGGGGTTTGGGGGTTGGGGCGAAGGTGGATGGTGTGGCCCTCGAGGCGCACCACCTCGGCATAGACCATATTCAGCCCCTCGGCCAGGCGGTGCAGCAGGGGGGTGGTCTCGAGCCAACCGGCGTTCTCGAGGTACAGACCCTCTTCTAGCCACTGGTGGGGAATCCGGCGGCCCTCGAGGCGGGCCTGCCACTCTCCCCTGTTCGCCTCGGGAACCGGGCGCAAAAGGCCCCGGCGCACCGGCACAAAACGCGGGTAGAAGTCCCAGAGGGCTTGCAGGGCCTCCTCGGCTTCGGGCGCCACGGTTCCGCGCTTGCCCCGCACCGGGTTCAAGAGCGCATCCGGCACCCGGCTGGCCTCACCCAGTTCGCGGGCCACCACCACCACTTCTTTGCCAGCCTCGTGCAGCACCCTGGCCACACACAGCCCGGCAATCCCAGCCCCCACCACCACAACCTCAGCCGCACTCACACCCCCGATTCTGCCGCATATAGCCTTACCCAGTCACCTGGGATGCTTCTTGCTGTGGTCGTTGGAGAAACCCTACAATGTGGCGCAAGTAATAGTTCTCGGCTAACCTGAAGCAACTGCACGGCACTGCGAACTTTTTGAACAAGGAGACGACTGAATGGAACACCGTTTCGGCCCCTCAGATGCAGACACTGCGGTTTATCTCTCCCCTCGGTGTGATATCCCGCAGGTGCGGTTTAACTACTAGTTGGGCGGCTCGTCTTTGTTACGGAATTGATATGCTATTGTGGTGGAATAAATGCTCTCACAGTTAATCCAACGTCAAGTCTCTCTAGGCAGTACAGTTACCTTCTCCTTAAAAGACGGGGGCGAGGTTCAAGGCGTCCTGATAGAGATCGGACGCGATCATGTCACTGTGGAAAGTGGTGATGAGATTGTCACTATTTTGACCGATACAATTTGGACATGGCGCGTTGCTCAGGTTCAACCACCCAAGGACGATAAGCCGGTCTTAATGTCACCAGAAAAAGATCATTTCTCCTCGCCAGCTTCGCCTCCAACGCCAGCCGATCCAGTGGTGACCAGAAAACTACTCGAAATTGAAACGCGTTTTCAAGCGCAGATGCAATCAGCATCTATCACTTTTCATACTCCGGATTTCGTTCTACCTGCAAATGAGATCAAGGGGAAGCAAAGTGCCAATGCCATTGCAATTTGGAACCGCGTCAGGGATAAATATCAATATGCGGTGAAAATCAACGAACTAAGTGCAAAGTTCGGCAGAATTCAACCGTTGATTGTTGAACTCAAATCACTTGCCGACCAATTTCCAGGTTCCCTCACAATTAGAAGACATCTAGGATACCTGCATTGTATATCGGGGAATCGCCAAGAGGCATTCGAATTGCACAAAGATCTAGCCCAACGCTCTAGAAATGCCTGGGATTGGTACAACTTGGCAGTATTAGTGATATCGTATGAGCAAGAAGAGCTGGCTTGCTATAGCTTGGAACAGTTTTTCCACTCTGTTGCACTTACAGAGGTGCCGGCAGCATGGTATCTCTATGTAAGATTGTTAAAAAGGTATTCAAATTATCAAGCTTTGAAGGCGTTGGCGGAAAACAAAAGCAGGGCTTATTCTGACAAAGAAAGCGAGATTCTCTTTGAAACAAGCATCTATTTTCTGATTTCGGCTGGAAATCAAAGAATCGCCACAGAGCTGGTAAAAGAACAGCAAGATGGAAATCAGCTATTCGACCTAATCAAAGAAGCCATAAGCCATCTTGATGATCAGCCAAGTAATAGTTACCAGACGTTAGCAGCACAGATGTCTGAACAGATAGCAGAAAAACCCTCTGTTACCATTCAAAACGAACCGCAAGGGTATATCTATACTTATAAATCAGACAGGCATTATGGGTTCTTGAGAGGCGTGGATGGGAAGACGTACTTCTTCCATCGCAGCGCAGTTTCAGATGACGATCTGTTCAACCAGATTCAAGGCTTTGTGCCGGGCAAGCAAATACCTGTCGCGTTTGAAGTTGCTCAAGGACCAAAAGGTCCTGTTGCAATCGGAGTTGCCCTTTATCGTACCGTCGAAGAGATGTTCAATCGCGCTACCGAGTATGCTGATGATGGTGACTATTCCAAGGCGATTGCTCAAATCAAGAAAGTCTTGGATCTTAATCCCAACTACCCATCCGCACGAGAATACTACGAAAAGTGGCGTGAGTATGCCAGGGTGAGCGGTGTTCCAAGGGGTTCAAACCCTTATGCACGTGCCAAGCGTGTGCAATTAATCGAAAAAGACCTTGAAAGGGCTGCCAAGTTACTTCGGGATGCTATTAAGCAAGAAGATAATGCCGAGAGTGCAGTCAAGGACCTGGCGGCTTTGCTGGTTCAGTTAGGTCGGGCAGAAGAGGCAATCCAGGTCCTGGAACAGAACCGCACGAGAATACTAGATCAACAATCCGTGGACAATCTGCTAATCGGTTTTTATCAAAATGCTGGTCAGCACGATCGCGCCATATCTTTGCTGGAGAAGAAGCTCGCTCAAACGACCACCGAGGGTAAGAAAGCCTCAATCTTATGGCAAATAGCAAGCAGCTACTTGCGCAAAGAAGACTATGTTCAGGCTGAGCAAAAATTCCTAGAAGTACTTCGATTACAGCCTGACAACAGAACTGCGCAAAGAAACATCGCAATTTGCCTCTTCAAACAGGCAAAGTATGACGAAGCGCAAGGAATTTTGAATAGAATCCTGTCAACAGCTCCTGACGCGCAGGCCGCGGAACTGCTGGAAGCGATTAAGCAGGTACAGGCTGGTCAACTGCCTCAGATTGATGAGATCCTTATCGAGACGACCATTACGGACATCTCTAGAGAAATTAGTGGATTTACCCAGTTCTTTCTTGACCGCTGTGACTATTCTGGTGCAAGGGCAGATCATATCCAGAAGCAGACCTTCGATCACAGTGATATTCAAGCAATAGAACAACTCGCTACAAGGTCTAGAACTATTCGTCCTCGCGAACGCGCAGGCTATTACCTCTCTGCCGCTAAAATAACATCTCTGTTGGAGGATGAAGACCCTAACCAGTTCTACAAATATCTATGCCGTAGTTTTGCGTCTACAGGTGATGCAATTGTTATTGAAGGTAGGCCACTAGATTCAGCTCGCGAGTTTTATTGCGAGTCTCTCAGTGTGTACGACGGAGATCGGAGCCGAAGCAGTGACGAACAGGATGCCGTGAACGCGCTGGTCCGCTTCTTGTTTTCCACAATGGGGTCAGCTCAAGTGCCTGTTAAGCCCACTATTCCCACTATTGACGAAACACTTGAAACCGTTTTGACCCACCACCCAGATCGTAACCGAGTTCTAGATGCAATTGCTTATCTTGTTTTTCGGAGTCGCTATGCCGCTAACCGTATATTAAACCGCCTTTATCAAAAGTCATCCCTGCAAGCCATATCTTTGGAATACTTAAAGTCAAAAGGCATACTTATTTCACCGGTAAAACGCCTGGATGACTTTGTCCGATTGTGGAATGAACTAATAAAAAAGATATTAGATGAAAATCGGTCAATATCGAATGAATTCCGCTTCCTGACTAAACTTGAGCTCACCACAGCTGCGCTAGAGAATAGTGTTGAGCGTCTCAAGAAACTCAGTAGTCGCTTGTTCTTTGACCTAGATCAGCAACGGGTGAGAGAGGTCCAGAGAATACTGGAGACAGCATTAGAGTTATGCAAGCAGGTTGCCTTTGAGGAACAAGAGCGACTCTGTATTCAAATTGACAGTCATTGTCAAGATTTGTTGAGAGAGATTGAAAGTAGCCCAACCAAACTCTCTGTGGAAGAAATGTATCCAGTTGTGGAGACAATCCAAAAGAAGATAAGGGCAAGACTCGACGATCTTTATGTAAGCTCCATACCTCAAATAACCCTGCGTTTGCCTGTAGAGACGTACACTCCCGATGCTGACCGACGAATTGAAGCCCAGGTAGTAGTCAGTAACCGGGTGGGGTGCAGCCCGGCTGAATCTTTAGAGCTAGTCATTCAGGAATATGAGGACTCTTTCACTGTCTCGTTGGATAGCTCGCTACGTGGTGGCGAGCAACATATTCTGCGGGTTCCAGTTCGGGTTAGCGAAGAAGCGTGGCGTTCACAGGCTTTCTCCTTGCCGGTTTATGCACAATATCGCACGCGTTCGGGGGATATAGTACAAACTGACATTCAAAGTTTTTCGATTCGCCTGGGATCGGAGCAGGAATTCGAAGAGATTGAGAACCCATATGCAGCTTATGCCGAGGGTGGTATCGTTGGCAATCCTGAAATGTTTTATGGTCGGGACGAATTGATTGCTAACATCGCAAAAGCCCTCCAAAGTTCAAAAGCTCAGAGCAAGTGTGTGGTCATTTATGGGCAGAAACGTGCAGGAAAGTCGTCCATTCTTCATCACCTTAAAGCCAAACTACAGTCCAACGGAGATCTAATACTAGATCTGGGCAACATAGGATCAATTCTAGATGAGCATTCCGGTTCGCCATTTTTATACCAAATTCTTTGGGGAATCTTAAAGAAACTGGAATACGCCACTGAGGATCGAGTAAGCGCAGGTTCTCCGCCACTAGACATGAAATTCCCCTCTGATGATGAGTTTTATAATCACCATAGCCCTTTGATACTCTTCAAAGATGTTTTCGAGCGCTTCCGCAGATCTGCTTCGAAATTACCGGAGTGGCGCAATATCCGTCTGATTCTGCTAATAGACGAATTTTCCTATATCTATGGATACATTACAAAAGGCTTAATCCCTGAGACTTTTATGAAGAATTGGAAGGCATTGTTGCAAGAGAATTATTTCAACGCTGTTTTGGTTGGTCAGGATGTAATGCCCAAATTCAAGCAACACTTCCCCAACGAGTTTGGCACCACGCAGGACGAGCGGGTGACTTATCTTCGGCGCGAAGATGCAATTAGGCTCATTGATGAACCAATCCGGATCGGGGGACGATATGGGGAAAGCCGGTACCGCGAGCGGGCAATTGATCGGATTCTTGATCTGACAGCTGGTAGCCCCTTCTATATCCAAATTCTTTGTAATCGGCTTGTCGAGTATATGAATCGTAAACGAGCCAGCCTGGTCACTGAGGCTGACGTTGAGCAAGTGAAGGATGAATTAGTCAGGGGTGTCAATGCGCTAGGGCCAGACAAGTTTGACAATCTGATCAACTCGGGAGATACGTCAGAAGATGCGATTAGTGATGAAGATGCGCTCAAGGTGCTCACTGCAATTGCAGTAAATAGCAAGACTGGGCCGTGCAGTCGGAACAGCATAGCCTGCGAGACGCATACCCCTGTTGACTTAATCCTTGAAGACTTGACCAAGCGAGACGTGGTGGAACAAACAGGTCAATACTTTTCTATTAGAGTAGGGCTGTTCAAGGAATGGCTGATTGCTCATCAGTGAGGTAAAGATGGATTTTGAGAATCCTTTCTCTGATTATGGCGGGATTGTTCATGGTGAACGTTTCATAGGCCGCCATGAAAGCCTACAAGTAGTGGAGAGTCGAGTTTTGCGCCCAAAAGAACCGGGGAATTTGGCCATTATCGGTGATTATCGTATCGGCAAGAGCAGCCTGGTGTATCAGGCGGTGATGGAGCGTAAGGGTGACCTTATTGCTCGGAACCGATTGCCTCTCTGGATCAATCTGGCAACCTACGATCAAGCATCGTCCTTTTTTCGCTCGCTAGTCATACGCAGTTACGATGAGTTGGATGAGTTGGGGCTGTTAACTGACCCCATCATTCATGCAGCCAAGCACGCGTTAGAAGATAGAGTGTCGTGGACCGAAGGTTATGGACGCCTTCAAAGGTATTTTGAAAAAATACGCCAGGCTGGTATCAACGTTTTGTTCATTCTTGACGAGTTTGATCACACACGTAATCTCTTCAGGGGAGATGTTTCGGGATTTCAAGGATTGCGGGAACTCTCTTATCGGCCCGAATGGCGTATCAGTTTTGTGACCATCTCTCGTCGCTCACTGCGGGACATTGAGTTGCAGACAAAGGCCATTTCTACTCTCGATGGTATCTTCCATAAGCATTACCTGAGCATGTTCAATGAGTTAGACATGCAAGAATATTTTGCTCGCATTTCTTCTGTTGGCATAGAGGTCACGCCAACATTAAAAGAGCGAGTGGACCTCTATTGTGGTGGACACCCTTATCTTTTGGAGATGCTGGGCTACGAGATAGTAGAACAGTTTCGTACGTTTCAGGCAGCTGACGTAGATCAAGCCGCCCATTGTATTGAACAATCTTTGATTGATCATTATGAACATATGGTATCTATTTTGGGTGAGGATGACAGCCTGAACAAATTATTGCAGATTCTGTTTGGTCCAGTGGTTGACGCCAAGCAGACAAATGCAGAGGAATTCCAACGTTATGGGCTTATCCGTCTCATTGAACAAGGAACTTTTGCGGCTTTTTCTACGCACTTTCATACTTTTTTGAAGATGATAGAGCGCCAAGTTGACCTTTGGCCACTGTGGCGCGAAACCGAAGTTGCTCTGCGTGACATCGTTGTTACTAAAATGCTTGAACAGCATGGAGAGCAGTGGATCAGTAAGCTAAGCAAGGCGAAGCCTAATCTGAGAGTAATCTTTGAAAAGTGTCAAGAAGCACAACAAAAAGAGGTAACGGCTTTTGGTAGCAAAGCGTCTCAGAATCTGGTTGACTTTACATATCCACAAGATTTGTTTGCCATAATATTTGCTGAGTGGAGTGTCTTTAGCCCAATTTTCGGTAAGGATAAGAATTATTGGGGTCAGCGAGCGCAACTTCTTGCCAAGATCAGAAATCCGTTGGCTCACAATCGAGATCAAGCTCTCTATGAGCATGAACGGCAGATTGCAAAAGGATATTGTGAGGAGATACTCGAGGTTTTGAGAGCCGCAGAATAGGCATTATGTCCCATATTGACCGCGGGACGCCGCCGAACACGCGCTTCCACCTGACGCCGCTCCGCTGCTCTTCGCGGCGCAGGTGAAGCGCGGGCCGTTAGACGGCGCGGCTAGTTCAGTTCCCCGGTCAGAATGGAGTCGATGCGATGCATGCAGCGCCGGAGCACGGCAGACGAGCATTCTTGAAGTCAGCCCTACTTGGCGCCACAGGCGTGCTCGCAGAAGCGTGTGTCAGACCCGCGGGCAACAGCCGGGCAGCCCCTAGCCGGAGCACAGGAGGTCCGATGCAGACTGTCACGTCCAGAGACGGCACCCGTATCGCTTTCTGGCGCAGCGGCGCAGGGGCAGCATTTCTGCTAGAGTAAGGCAACCCTATGGGATCACTAGCCTCTTCGTGCGACAAGACAACTTTGGGCTATGCCGTTTCAACTGCCCTAACGCAACTGTGACTCATTTCTGCCCATAGGACTTGTTCCGCGCATGGAGGAAACTATGAAAATCGCCGTAGAAGCACTGGTTCAAGCGCCGCTCGAAGTTGCCTGGAAGACCTATACCACACCGGAAGACATCGTTCAGTGGAATGCCGTGTGCGATGACTGGCACACTACGAAATCAACTGTCGATCTGCGAGTGGGGGGTGAATTCTGTTCCAGGATGGAGGCAAAGGATGGAAGTTCTGGCTTTGATTTTGCGGGCACATACACCAAAGTAGTTCCTAATCAGTTCCTTGCCTATTCCTTCGGAGACAGAGTCGCGGAAATCGAATTCGCCGAGATTTCCAATGGTGTCATGGTCAAAGTTACATTCGATGCCGAAACAACGCATTCCATCGAGCAGCAGCGAGCTGGCTGGCAAGCAATTCTAAACAAATTTGCCCGTTATGCTGAAACCAGGAAATCGCTTCGCTAACCGCTTGCATGCCCCGCGCAGTAAAGCTCGCTTTAGGAAAGGAACTGAAATGCCCCAGCACCGCATTTACCGTATGAAGTTTTCCGGCGTGTACCCCCTGTACGTCCAAAAGGCCCAGCGCAAGAACCGCACCAAAGAAGAGGTAGATCAGATTATCTGCTGGCTAACGGGTTACAGCCAGCCGGAGCTTCAGCGCCAGATAGAACTAGAAAGCGACTTTGAGGCCTTCTTCGCCGCAGCCCCGGCCTTCAATCCAAAGGCTTCGCTCATCAAGGGGGTTGTGTGTGGCGTGCGCGTCGAGGAGATTGCCGAGCCGCTGATGCAGAAGATTCGTTACCTGGACAAGCTGGTGGACGAGCTGGCCAAAGGTAAGCCGCTGGACAAAATTATGCGGGCCTGACGTGGGATGCCGGTTTAATCGTGTTGCCGGACTACTGATAGCCCACCACACACCCCCTACCCTGCCAACCGATTTGCTTGACCTGGCCGTCTTCCACAAGCACCGGTACGGTGCGCCCACCACCGGTCAGGTGCAGCATGCGCTCGAGCGCCTTGGCATCGGCCTCCACGTCGTACTCGACGAACTCAACCCCACGCCACTCGAGCGCCTCGCGCAGCTCAGCGGTAAACGGACAGCTTCGGGTACCGAAAAGTTCTAGCGCCACAAGAACCCCAACAGCTCGCGGATGATGTGATATACCGACGCCTGCACCTCCTGGATGCGCGGAATGTGTTCCGAAGGGACCACAATGGCTACATCGGCCAGGCCCTGGCGAAGCACCTCGCCCCCATCGTAGCCGAGCAAGGCAATGGTCAGCATGCCTTGCTTGCGCGCTTCCTGCAAGGCCAGCACGATGTTTTTAGAACCCCCACTGGTGGAAAAAGCCATAGCAACATCCTGTGGACGGGCCAGGGCCATCATCTGGCGCAAAAAAACCACCTCACTGCCCACATCGTTGGCAATGGCCGAGATGCTGGCGGGTTCTAGCGCCAGCGAGACTGCCGGAACCGCTCTCCAGCTAAAGGGTGGCCGAGTACAGTCCAGCATAAGGTCGTTGGCATCGGTCGCCGAGCCACCATTTCCAAAAAGCACCAGCCTGCCGCCATTACCGAGACGCACGGCGATGGCTCGTGCTGCCTCGGTAATGGCATCTTGCTGAGCCAGCAGGGCTCTGCGCAGCTCTGCGTCCTCCTGAACCTTCATCTGGATAGACTCGCCCACCTGGCCCACCAGGGCCTGAATGTCCTGCTTGTTGCCGCTCAGAAAAGGGTACAAAAATGCGGTCTCGGCCAGCGGGTAGTCACGCTCGCGGTGCTCGAAAAAGACGTGTACGGTCTCCCAGAGCAGGTGGTAGAGCAGCTCCAAGACCTCCTGGTGGATGAAAGGGTGCGCCGTAGGAACCTCTACCGCGTAGTCACCTTCATGGCCCGTCAGCGCGAACGTCAGGGCACCCCTAGCCCCCGCCGCCCTCAACGCCGCGTCGATCACGGCATCACCCTGGCTGGGTGCAAAGCCCATCACCATGTCCTGGGGCTCGAGCAGAACCTCGAGCCAGGACTCGAAGGCCATCGAGAGGTCGAGGGCCGGTAGAGCCCGCTTGCCCACCATGACGGGGTGCACAAATTCCACCGCCACGTGCTGCGCGTCGGTGGCGTAGGGGCCCCGCCCAAAGGCCAGCAGCCGCCCACCGGCCAAAAACCGCTCCGACATTTGTCGGCAGGCCTCGGCCATGCGGCTGGCCTCCCGGTTGAAAAAGGCACCAGCTATAGCGTTTCGCTCGAGCAAAGCCGCTTCGATGTACTGGGTAAAGCTATCGGTCATGAGCCAAGGGAGCCTAGCAAATCCGGGGCAGCGGGTCGCCTACCAGCATGTCTACTACCCTGCTGGAGCTGTAGCCGGTTGCACTGTAAACCACCCCAGCCGGGCTCTCCACCACCTCACCCACCAGCCGGGCTTCAGCCCCGCCCGGAACCGCTTGCACGGCCTCCAGGGCGGCTTCGGCGTACTCGGGGGCCACAATCGCAAGGAACTGGCCTTCGTTGGCAATGTGCAACGGGTCCAGACCGAGAATCTCACAAGCACCGCGTACCTCGTCGCGGATGGGCACCCGTTCCTCCAGCAGCCGGATGGCCAGGCGGGTGTCCCGGGCAAGCTCGTTGAGGGCAGTCGCCACCCCGCCGCGGGTGGGGTCGCGCATCCAGCGCAGTCCGGGGGCCGCCGCTGTAATTAGCGCCTGCACGAAGGGCCAGACCGAGCGGGTGTCCGACTTGAGGTCGGCCTCGAGGTCGAGCTCTCCCCGGGCCAGCAAGATGGTAATCCCGTGGTCGCCGATGGGGCCCGAGAGCAGCACCTGGTCGCCCGGACGCACCGAGGCCGCCGAGAGCCTAACCCGCAAATCCAGCAGTCCAACCCCACTGGTGCTGATGTATAGCCCGTCGGCCTTGCCGTGCTCGACCACCTTGGTATCGCCGCCCACCACCTGGACGCCAGCGGTCTGGGCAGCCTGCTGGATGGCCTCGAGCTCAGCCTGCAAAACCTGAACCGAAAGACCGGCCTCCAGAATTAGGGTGGACAGAAGGGCTACCGGCTGGGCCCCCGAGACGGCCAGGTCGTTCACGGTACCGTTCACGGCCAGTTCCCCAATGGAGCCTCCTGGAAAGCGCAACGGCTTGACCACAAAGCTATCGGCGGTAAAAGCCAGCCCGGCACCCCCCAGGCTGAGCAGGGCTGCATCGTCCAGGCTGGGGTTGCCCAGTATGGGTGCGATCAGCCCTTCCACCAATCTGCGGCTGGCCTTGCCGCCGGCACCGTGCGCAAGTTCGATCTGGCTGTCCTTGAAGCGGATTAAGGGTGGCTTGGTCATAGGGCATGGGCTTCCTGGCCGAGGCATTTGGCGCTGACCTGGTCGGCGAGATCAATCTCCAAACACCGCCTCGGCACGGTGTACATAGTTGTAGTATGCCGCACAGGCCCCTTCCGAGGAGACCATCAGGGCTCCCACGGGTTGTTCGGGGGTGCATTCCTTGCCAAAAAGCTTGCACTGCGGCGGCTTGAGCACGCCCTTGAGCACCTCGCCGCACTGGGCCGCCTTGGGGTCGGTGACTCGTATCCCCTCCACCGCAAAGCGGACCTCGGCATCCCACTGGGCATAGGCCGCGCGCAGCTTCAGCGCCGACTGCGAGATAAAGCCCAGCCCACGCCACTCGAAATAGGGGCGCAACTCAAAAACCTCGGCCATCGCAGCCAGGGCAGCGCGGTTGCCGTCCCAGGGCACCACCCGCTCGTACTGGTTCTCCACCTCGGCGCGGCCCTCTTTGAGCTGGCGCAGCAGCATCACCAGGGCTTGCAGAAGGTCGAGCGGCTCGAAGCCCGAGACCACCACCGGCCTGCCGTACTCCTTGGCCACAAAGGTGTATGGCTGGCAGCCAATGATGGTGGAGACGTGGCCTGGCCCGATAAAGCCATCCAGCCGCATATCGGGTGAGTCAAGGATGGCCCGCATGGCCGGCACGATGGTGACGTGGTTGCTGAACACGCTGAAGTTCTCGAGGCCCATCTTTCTGGCCCGCATTAGGGTGAGGGCAGTGGAAGGGGCGGTGGTTTCAAATCCGATCGCAAAGAAGACCACCTGACGCTCTGGGTTCTTTTCAGCCAGCCTCAGGGCGTCGAGGGGCGAGTAAACCATACGGATGTCGGCCCCCCTAGCCTTCATCTCCAGGGGGGTTCCCATCTGTCCTGGCACCCGCATCATGTCGCCAAAGGCGGTCAGGATGACCCTAGGGTCCCGGGCCAGCTTGAGGCCATCGTCCACCCGACCCATCGGCAGCACACAGACCGGGCAACCCGGGCCATGAACGAACTCGAGGTTCTCCGGCAGCAGGTCCTGCAGGCCGAAGCGATAAATGGAGTGGGTGTGGCCTCCGCAAACCTCCATGATGCGGTACTGGCGGTGAGGGTCGACCAGACGCCCGATCTCCTCGGCAGCCTTCTCGATCAGCCTGGGATCGCGAAACTCGTCCACATACTTCATACCTTCTCCTCCAGGAGGGCGATGGCAACCCCCATATGAACCAGGAGCAGATCCCCGGGCTTCAACTCGGGGAAAAGGTCTGCAGCTACCGTGGCCTGCTGACCGGTGCGATCCTCGACAAGCGCATCGCTGCCGCTAAGCGCGATCACCCGCACCGGCACGGCGATGTCTCCGCAGGTGGTGCAGCCATCCTGGTAGAGGGTACAGCTACCGTAGAGGGACAGGTCAGCCTTTGACATGTGAACTTCCGGCGTCTTCGGTGAACTGATAGCCCTCTAGCTCCTCGAGGGCCGCCTCGGTCTCCCCCAGCATGGCCATGAACTGGAGCTGGTCCTGCGCTTCTTGCTCGCTGATCTTGCTCATGGCAAAACCGACATGAATCAGCACCCAGTCGCCCAGCTCTAAAGGCTCCTGGGAAAGTAGGTCCATGTTGACCTGGCGGCGCACCCCGGACACCTCGACGGTGGCAAAGTGGCGTAACTCATCTTGAAACTGGACGATCTTACCGGGAATGGCAAGACACACAACAGCAACCTCCTTAGAATTTTCCCAAGCTTAGCATGCGCACATTCAGGTGAAGGCTAACATCATAGGTTATCGGCATCAACAGGGCAAACGTCCTACCGCGCGGCTAAACATTCCGGGTACTTCGCCTTGCCGATGCCGCCTTCCCTTGGGGCGCCCGTCTAGCCCCTGCCACGGGCTCGAACTTCGGATGTGAATGGGTGATGCGGGCGGGTAAGAGAGCCAAAATCAACCGCGGCCCCTGCGGTTTCATAGGACATCTGACCCAAAACACCCCCCTATGATGGACCATATACGTTTCTAGGAGGTGCTTCCATGAAGCTCTGGGTATTGTCGAGTCTGGCCACACTGACCGCTGTTTCTGTTGCCCTGGCCCATACCGGATCCCAGCACCCGGGTGGTTTTGGTTATGGCTTTGGGCATCCCTTGGGCGGGCTGGATCATTTGCTGGCCATGTTGGCTGTAGGGCTTTGGGCCGCGCAGGTAGGAGGCCGTGCGACCTGGGCAGTGCCGCTGTGCTTCGTAACCCTGATGGCGGTGGGCGGTGGACTGGGGATGGCCGGGGCCACGATTCCAATGGTCGAGGCCGGCATCCTGGCCTCGGTCTTGGTGCTGGGACTGTTAATTGCGTTTTCGGCCAAGCTGCCCCTGTGGTTCAGCACAGTCCTGGTAGGTGTTTTTGCGGTGTTTCATGGCCTGGCCCACGGAGCCGAAATGCCGGTTTCGGTCTCGGGGCTCGAGTACGCGCTGGGCTTTATCCTGGCCACGGCCCTCTTACACCTTGCGGGTATCGTGATGGCCTGGGGGGGTGCTCAAGTTGCCCGCCTGCCCACCTTAAACAAGTTTCAGTTATGGCGTTTGGTGGGCGGGGCCATCTTTTTTGGGGGCGCCTACCTGGGTTTGGTCGGCTAGTAGGCTGCTTGGCTCTAGTGTCAACGGTCATTATGTTTCAAAAAACCCAGGCCGCACGGCCTGGGTTGTTGAACTTCTGGTGGAGCTGAGGGGATTCGAACCCCTGACCTTCTGAATGCCATTCAGACGCGCTCCCAACTGCGCCACAGCCCCGGTTTTTGCGCGGGTTGCCCAATCCGACGCAACGAGTATCCTAGCGACCCTTTCCCTGCTTGTCAAGTTTGTTCCTCGAGGCCAGGGCGAGCGCAAGCATCAAGCAGAGCGTTTTTTGCTCCAGCACCACCAGGAAAGGTTATTTGGGGCTTTTGAGCGCGACTGTGGTAGCGCTAGAAGCTGGGTGTGGCTGCACGGTCATCTGTCCCATCTTTTCGGCGCTAGCATGAGTACATGGAAACGGTTTCGCGGACCGGCAAGGCCCTGGGGCGCAGCGAGGTAGAAAAGGTCTATCAGAGCAAGCTGGTCGACCTCGAGCTTGCCGCCGGGATGATCGGTAGCAACTCGAGGGTTTTTGTCTCCGGCAATGCTGCTACCCCAACCCCGCTTCTGGAAGCTCTGGCTAAGCGCAAGGACGAGCTGGAGAATGTCGAGCTGGTACACGTCCTTCAGCTAGGCAGCGACCCCTTTTTAGCCACCGAAATGGAGGGCCATTTTCGCCGCCGGTCGCTGTTCGTTGGCCCCGCCGACCGGGAGGCCGTGAACAGCGGTCGCGCCGACTACGTGCCCGTTATGCTGCACCAGGTGCCCTGGCTGTTCAAGCGAGGGGTATTACCGCTCGATTATGCCCTGGTGCAGGTCTCGCCCCCCGACGAGTTTGGCTTTGTTAGCCTGGGCGTCGAGGTCATCGCTGCCAAAGCAGCTGTAGAAAATGCCCGACGGGTAATTGCACTGGTCAACTCGCAAATGCCGCGCACCCTGGGCGACACTTTCGTACACGTCTCGAAGTTTGCCGCCTTTGTGGAGGTGAACTTCCCGCTGCCTGAGCTGCCCCGGGATCAATTTGGCGAAGTAGAGGCCAAAATAGGCCAGTATGTGGCTGACCTGATCGAAGACGGATGCACCTTGCAGATGGGCATCGGGGCCATCCCCGATGCAGTTCTGGCTAACCTAACCGGTCGACAAGACCTCGGCATCCACACCGAAATGATTTCCGATGGCGTGATGGAAGCACTGGAGAAAGGCATTGTAACTGGGCAGCGCAAGAGCCTGCTACCCGGTAAGGTCGTGGGTACGTTTGTGCTGGGTTCGGAGCGGCTGTACCGATTCGTGCATAACAACCCCCTCTTCGAGATGCGCCCCGCCGACTGGGTCAACAACCCGTTCAACGTCGCTCGCAACGATCACATGATTGCCATCAACTCGGCCCTCGAGGTCGATCTCACCGGGCAGATCTGCGCTGACTCCATCGGCACCCGAATCTACTCCGGCTTTGGAGGACAGCTTGACTTCATCCGCGGTGCAGCCGCCAGCAAGGGCGGCAAGCCCATCATCGCATTGCCCAGCACCGGCAAGGACGGCACCCTGAGCCGCATTGTCCCCCTGCTCAAAACCGGTGCAGGCGTGGTGACCACCCGCGCCGATGTTCACTACGTGGTTACCGAGCACGGTGTGGCCAACCTTTTTGGCAAAAGCCTGCGCGAGCGCGCCCAGGCCCTCATACGCATTGCCCACCCCCGCTTCCGCGAGGAGCTAAGCCAGGCTGCCTTCGAGCGCGGCCTGCTGCCCAAAAGCTACCCCGGCTTCACCCGCAAGGATCCTGCCCAGGAATAGGCAGCCACTCGGTCCCGCATCTGAGGAGCACGCACTCGAGGGTGGTCGAGTGTGTTCTGCCTTGATCTGTGCACCGAGCAGGGTTCCCGGGTTGTCTTTTGCCGGCCTGTCCCCCCACAGGCGCTCGGGACCAGTAGCAACTACGCCTGCCGTACCCTAAGACCAAACCCGAGTGATTTACCCGCACCCGGAGATTAGCCGAATCGCTTGTCGGAAAAGTTATCGGAGGGCTGCTCAGCAACCCAAGCTAGGGAGCCGCCTATCAGGTTGGACGGGTTCGCCCGATGGTTTTCGGAGCAACCCCCACAGACTTATCCCGCCGAAACCAGGGTTTGGGATCTTTGAAAATTCCGCTTTGGAACGGGGTTTCCTGGGGGTGGAGGCTCATTGGTTGGCAGGCTCAGTTGGGAGTGCCTTTAGGTGAAAGCTCGTTGAAACCCAGGGCCTGGTACATCTGGTCAAGGCTGCGAGCGATGTCGTGGGTAGTCTTTTCGACCTGGTCGATGTACTGGGGTATCAGGGGGTCGTCGTGGCTTACATCATCGCAGAAAATTTGCCAGAACTTGCGCACGCTCGCCAGACCCTCGCTCAGTCTGGGTTCTTTGCTGACCCAGGACTTGAAGGCCGGGTGGGATTCAACCCTGCACAGGCGAAAGCTCTCGACCTCAATTTGCAGGAGCAGGTTCTGAATCCGCAGGTGTATGGACATACCCTATGTTAGCCCAAAACCCGCCCCTGGAGGCGTAAACTACAGCGTTATCGGACGTGGCCGGACGGCCTCATTCCGCAGGTCTTGGGCCGTGCCTCTAGCATGTGCAAGCCGGCGGCGGGGTAGCTTTGTAGCTCTTTCACAAGACAACCGGCCTGCCCGTAAGCATGGACTCCCGGGCAGCGAGGGCCACACGCAAGGCCTCGAGGCCATCCTGGGCAGTAACCTCAAATGGCTCACCACTGCGAATGCACTGGTAGGCGTGCTGTATTTGCAGAGCATAGGGGTCCTGGGACCAATCCGATACCGGCAGTTCCACTGCTGCCGCCTGTCCGGTGCGTTTTAGTGCGAAGCGAGGGGCCGAGCTACCGGCATCCGAGCGCCACTCGACCACCCCATCGGTTCCCACGATGTCCAACGCGCTGCGAAAGACCCCTGGCGTAAAAACCCAACCGCCCTCGAGGAGGGCCATCGGGCCTTCTTTGAAGCGTAGGATGGCTTGCACATACTGTCCGCGGCCATCGGTACCCTGGCGGGGCCGCGTCTGTACCTGTACTACCTCACCCCCCAGCCAGCGGGCATAGTCGAAGTCGTGGGTCATCTGTTCCACCACAATGCCACCCGAGCGTGCCTCGTCGAAATACCCTTCATCCTCTGACCTGAGCGAGACCGTTGTGACCCGTTGGAGCCGCAGCACGTCCAGCCGACCTATATGCCCTCTAAGCAGCAGCTCGCGGCTCAAGCGGTACTGGGGAAAAAAACGCCTGCCTGTTGCAACATAAAGACGCACCCCGGCTTCATCGCAAGCCTGGATCATCTCTAGGCCGTCCTGCCGGCTAAGGGCAATTGGGCCCTCACAGACCACGTGCCGCCGGGCAGCTGCCGCCTGCAGAGCCATCCGATGGTGTAGGTGGGTGGGCAGACAGATGTCGATGATGTCCACATCGCGCAACAACTCGGTGTAGCTCTGATAAACCTTGATGTTGAACTGCCGGGCCAGGTGCAAGGCCTGCTCGAGGTTGGCCGAGGCACACCCCATCAGCAGGGCTCCAGTGGTCCGCCAGGCCCCAGCATGAACCTCCGCCATTGTGCCACTGCCCAGAATTCCGACCCGCATGCTTCCTCCCCTAAGATGCGCCTTCAAGGTCCGCGATGCCTCCGCAATCCTCATAAATGTACACCGGGGCCTGCGACCAGGACCCCCAGCGGGTACCCTATCTATGAGAAAAAGCCCTTGGCTAAAGGCTTCGTTCAAAACCGGGGCGAGACATTGGTTAGGGTCGCCCTTGACAAACCGCCAGAACCTTGTCCATATACTTAGCCGTATGCCGAATTCAACCCTGATTGTGGTCGAATCTCCCGCCAAGGCCAAAAGCATTCAAAAAATGCTAGGGGCTGGTTACGAGGTACGGGCCAGCAAAGGCCATGTGGCCGACCTACCCGAACGTGTGCTTGGTGTGGATATCGAGGCTGATTTTGCTCCGCACTACGAGGTCAAGAAAGAAAAGCAGCCGGTGGTGGAGGATCTCAAGAAAGCCGCCAAAGGCAAAAGGGTCCTAATTGCCACGGACCCCGACCGCGAGGGGGAGGCCATCGGTTGGCATGTAGCAAGGCTGCTGGGCCTCGATCCGCACAACCCTCTGCGGGTCGAGTTTCACGAGATCACCCCCAAAGTGGTGCGGGCGGCGGTAGCGCAGCCGCGCCCCATCGATCAGAGCCTGGTCGATGCCCAGCAGGCCCGCCGGGTGCTGGATCGGCTGGTGGGCTACCAGCTCTCGCCGGTACTCAGCATGGAGTTTAGGCGGCGGGCTTTGTCGGCGGGCCGGGTACAGTCGGTGGCGTTACGGCTGCTCGTGGAGCGTGAAGAGGAAATTGAGGCCTTCGTGCCCCAAGAGTACTGGACCCTCGAGGGGCAGTTCGAGTCGGAGGGGCATAAATTTAATGCCCTGCTGCACAGCGTAGGCCAGGAGCGTTTGCAGAGCGGTGAAAAGTTTCTCATCACCACCGAGGCCCAGGCCCAGGACATTAGCCGTCAGGCCCGGGCCATCCGGGACTACCGCATCGGCAGCCTCGAGCGTCGCGAGCGTAGGCGCAACGCTGCCCCCCCCTTCACCACCTCTACCCTGCAACAGGCAGCCAGCAGCCGTCTGGGCTGGACGGCCAGCCGCACCATGCGGGTCGCTCAAAAGCTCTACGAAGGGGTCGACCTGCCAGAGGGGACCGTCGGCCTCATCACCTACATGCGCACCGACTCGACGCGGGTCTCGCAGGAAGCTCTGAACGAGGTGCGACAGTTCATTCCCAGCCACTTCGGGCCCCGTTACCTGCCAGAAAAACCCAATACCTACACGGGCAAAAAACCCGTCAGTGCCCAGGATGCCCACGAAGCTATCCGTCCTACCTCGGTAACGCGCACCCCTGATGCGATAAAACAGCACCTGGAGGACGAAGAGTTCAGGCTCTATCAGCTCATATGGCAACGCTTTGTGGCCTCGCAGATGACGCCTGCTATCTTCGACCAAACCACCGTGAATGTGGAGGGAAGCGCTTTTGTGTTCAGGGCGGTGGGCTCGGTGCTCAAGTTTGATGGGTTCTTGCGGGTGTATGGGCGCGAGGAGGGGGACGACGCGGAAAATCTGCTCCCTCCCTTGCGGGAAAAGGCCCATGCCAACCTGCTGGAACTGAATCCCGAGCAACACTTTACCGAGCCACCCCCACGCTACACTGATGCCAGCCTGGTCAAGGTTTTGGAGGAGATGGGCATCGGCCGGCCTTCGACCTATGCCCCGACCATCGACACCCTGGAGCGGCGCAGCTACCTCGAGCGCTCCGGCAAATCCCTCCGGCCCACCGCCCTGGGGCGCGAGGTCACCCGCTATTTGGTCCAGAACTTCCCCGATGTGGTCGCCTACGACTTTACGGCCCAGCTCGAGACCCGCCTCGACGAGATCGAAGCCGGCAAGGCCCGCTGGCCCAAGGTAGTCCGCGAGTTCTACGAGCCTTTCCTGAAGGATTATGCCAAGTTGCCCCAAAAGCTCTGCCCAACCTGCGGGCGCCCGCTGGAGCTGCGGGTCTCCAGGTTTGGGCAGTTCCTGGGTTGTACCGGCTATCCCGAGTGCAAATACACTGAGCGACTCGAGATCAGGAAAGAACCCGAGCCAATTGGGGAAAGCTGTCCTTCCTGCCACCAGGGGCAACTGGTGCGGCGACAGGGTCGCTACGGGAGTTTTATCAGCTGCAATCGCTACCCGGAATGCAAATACACCCGCGACGAAGCCCCGTCCACCGGCATAAAGTGCCCCAAATGCCATGCCGGAGAGGTAGTGCAAAAAACCAGCAAGCGCGGCAAGCCTTACTACCGCTGCAACAACCAAAGTTGCGATTTCCTGGTGTTTGATCCGCTGGTACAGGAAAAGTGCCCCATTTGCGGCTGGAACGATATATCCAAGGGTCGCTCGGGTAAGCGAGCCTGCTCGAACCCCGGCTGCGAGCGCTACGGTGGCCCCGATCTGAAAGCCCTCAGCGAGCGGCGCAGCGAGCGGGGGCCCAAGGCCAAGGGCCGGGCTGGCCAAAAAGCCACTCCTGCAGCGGCCTGGGCCGACCTCGAGCCCCTTATCCCAGAGCTGGGTCTAACCCCCCAACAGGCCGAGCTGGTGCGGCGCAGCCGAGGACAGCAAAAAGCCGTGCCCCAAGTGGCTAAGGAGCTCCAGCAAACGGAAGAAGCGGCCTTGAGGTTGTTCCGCCAGGCCATGTTCAAGCTGCGCATGGAGTACGGCAAGCGCAAGGCGGCAGCCAGCCAGGGCAAGGCCAAAACCAAAAAAGCAAAGTCCGGTAGACCCAGTGCCACCTGGGCCGACCTCGAGGCCTTAATTACGCAGGCGGGGCTGTCGGCCGAGCAGGCCGAAGTGGCCCGACTTAGCCAGGGCCAGCAAAAAAATCTGGACGAAGTTGCCCGGAAGATGGGCAAGTCTGCCGACGAGGTGCTAAGACTTTTCCGCCAGGGCATGTTCAAACTGCGCATGGAATACGGCAAGACCCGCAAGGAGATGGTTGGGGCCTGAAATGAAGCTCCACCTTGTGCGGCTAGCCAAACGCCAGGGAGAAGCCCGGTTTCCCGGCGTGAAGGGGTTTGGTTCGTATCTGCTGACCCAGCCCGAGCAGGTAGATGGGGCCCGCCTCTATGTGCTGCTCGAGGGCGAAGCGGTCATCGACCTGCCCGACCAGAGTTACCTGCACCTGCGCAAAGGCGAGGCGGCCCACCTCGAGGGCCCACATCGGATCTCCCCCATCGACCCCAGCGTGGTGGCGGTGTGGAGGCTGGACTAGCCAACGGGATATTTCGGCAGGAATGGGTGGCCGCCCACCGACGACCCAGGCCCTAATCCTGAAACGGAAAGACTTCCGATTCGAAGCTCTTGGCTCGCAAGCGATCCCAAGGAAGCTCGTCGAGCGGGTAGTACCGGTCGGCTTGCTGGGCCAAACGGTACGATGAGAGCACCTGAAAGGTGGTGTTTTCGGCCTGTTTGCCCATGTCTTGAATAACCTTCAGCACCTCGGCAAAATCGCCATCGCCCGAGACCAACACGGCTACGTCGTAGGCATCGGCATAGGCCAGCTTGAGCATGTCAATGGCAATCTGAATATCCACACCCTTTTCAACAAAGCCTTCCCCGCGGCGCTCGAGACGGCCCAATCGCACCGTTACGTAGGGTACCCGCTTGAGGTAGTTGAGAAAACTCTGGTGGGCTTTGGCGGCTGGGTCGTCGTTGGGCAGAGGGGCGTTGTAGTAGTAGGCCCGTAAAAGTGAGCGTCCAGCCGCAAGAGCCGATACAAAAGCAACAAAGTCCAGCCGATAATCGGTCCCGAGGGTGGAGACCAGGCCCTTATAGAGGTTGCTTCCATCAATAAATACCGCCACACGATCCATAGTTGCCGTCATGATAGTGTGCGATTGGAAACAATAAAGTATTGTCTGGCTATTTTCGCACTCGTTTCGGCTAACCGACCAATGAGTCGCGAAACGCCTGCAAATGGCTCAACACCTCGTCTATGTCGCCCGGGGTGTGTTCGGCAGAAACCTGGAAACGAATTGAGTCTTCGCCTCGTGGCACCACCGGATACACAATTGCCGTAGCCAGAACCCCTCGCTCGCGCAAGAAGCGCACCAGGCGGTTGGTCAGGTTGCCATCGCGCAATACCAGCGGAACCACCGGGTGCGCCCCCGGGAAGGACTCAAAGCCAAGCGAAAGGAGACCATGCCGAAAGCGCTGGGTCATGGCCCGGAGGTGCCGCAGCCGGGCCTGACCCTCCGGAGCATCCAGCACCTCGAGCGCAGCGATGGCCGCAGCCGCCTCGCCTGGAGTGATAGGGTTGGAGTAGATGTACATCGGAGCGGTTTCGCGCAGATAGGCAATCAGATTCAGGGGGCCGACCACATAACCCCCGTTCACCCCAAAGGCTTTGCCCAAAGTACCCACCAGAATATCTGCCTGGGCCGAGGTGTGTTCTTCTGTACCCCGACCCGTTTGACCAAAAGCCCCCACGCCGTGCGAGTCATCTACCACCAGCACTGCGTTTTCCGCAAACTGGGCATCGTATTCTTGCACCAGTTGGGTAATCTCGGCCAGCGGTGCGTGTGAGCCGCGCATGCTAAAGACACCGTCGGTCAAAACCAGTACCCGCTCTGCTCCCAGCGACACAGCCCTCTGCAACGCCTGATGTAAGCCCGCCAGGTCTAGGTGTCTGTACACGATTTTCTCCAAAGGACGAGCCAGCCGCACTGCGTTGATGATGCAGTTGTGGTTGAGCTCATCGCTAATCAAAACGGTCTTGTCGGTAGTGAGCGGAACCACCACGCTTAGCACGGTGGCGTAGGCCGAGGAAAAAACCATGGCAGCCTCGCGCCGATGAAAGCCAGCCAAACGCTGCTCCAGCATCACGTGGGGAGCGTAGGTGCCGCTGATGAAACGCACTGCCCCAGGCCCCACCCCAAAGCGCTCTATGGCCGCCTCCTCAGCACCCTTGAGGGCCGGATGGGCCGATAGCCCCAGATAGCTATTCGAGTTCATGCGTATAAATGGCGTATCGCCATACCCTTCCAGCAGGTAGCGCGGCCCTCTGGCCCCACGCGGGGGCAGCACCGCCACCACCACCGCTTCATGCCCCTTGCGACGGCCCTCTTGCTCGAGGGCCTGCACACTCCAGCTCAAAACCGGAATCAGCCGACTCAAGGGCATCCTAGGCCTCCTTGACTGCACCACGGGCCATGAGTTGCTCCAGCATATCCTGGGTCATACGCGCCAGGTCGAACTGCGGTCTCCAACCCCACTCTTCCCGTGCAGCGCTATCGTCTAGGCGATGGGGCCACGACTCGGCAATGGCCTGCCGAACCGGATCGATGGCATAGCGCACGCTGAAACCGAGCCGATGTTTTTGGATTTCGGCAGCCAGTTCGGCGGGAGTACAGCTAAATGCAGCGATGTTGAAGGCGTTGCGATGCCGCAGCCGGGCTGGATCGGCCTGCATCAGCTCGAGGGTAGCCCGTATAGCATCGGGCATGTACATCATCGGCAGTCGGGTGTCAGGCCCCAGGAAGCAGGTGTAGTGTCCATGCTTTAGGGCATGATGGAACATTTCAACGGCGTAATCGGTAGTCCCGCCGCCCGGCAGGGCCGTGTAAGAGATCAGGCCAGGGTAGCGCAAACCGCGCACGTCCAGGCCAAAGCGTTGGGCATAATAGTCGCACAGCAACTCGCCAGCCACTTTGCTCACGCCATAGAGGGTGTTGGGGCGCTGGATGGTGTCCTGGGGTGTAGGGTCGTGGGGGGTGCTAGGACCGAAAACGGCAATGGAGCTGGGCACAAAAACCCGAGCCCCGATCTGGCGGGCCGCCTCCAGCAGGTTGTACAGGCCTCCCATGTTGACCCGCCAAGCCAGCTGTGGCTGGGCTTCGGCCCGGGCAGAGAGAATGGCCGCTAGGTGGTAGATGCTCTGGATGCGGTAGCGCTTTAGCAGCTCACCCAGTGCTGCCCCATCGGTGCAGTCGAGTTGCTCGAAGGGACCCTCCAGAGAAGGGTGTCCTCTGGTCACAGGCCGCAGGTCGGTTGCGATTACCTGGTTCACGCCAAAATAAGCCCGAAGAGCCGGCACCAGCTCCGAACCCACCTGCCCCAACGCCCCGGTCACCAAGACCATGGTCATACAGCTTTATCCTACGCCGCCAAGCCAGGACTTCCCTACCCACCAGACGAAGCCCGCAAAATCTGAAGAGCTTCCTGAAAATCTCACAGCTTGGCCTTCTGGCCCTCGGTCGCTCGGCACCCCCAGAGGTGTGTAAGGGTTTGGCGGCCACAGGCCCGAATGTGCCTGCGCTCTCTCCCCAGCACCTGACCGATTGAAAGCGCTCGAGGCGGTCTGGGGTTAGGGCTTGGTCGGCGGCGAAATGTAAAGCCGGTTGCGCCCAAAACCAGTACCTGCGGTATCGTAGTCGGCATGGCCCAGCTTCACAGGCGCATTCCGGTCAGCGTAATTGGTGGCTTTTTGGGCGCTGGCAAAACCACCCTGGTCAACCACCTGGTGCGCTCTCAGACGCGGCGGTTTGGCGTTATCGTCAACGAGTTTGGCGAGACCAGCATCGACGGCTCGCTGATTGAGAATGTAGACACCGACGGCATCGCCGAGCTTTCGAATGGCTGTTTGTGCTGTGTTGGCCGCGAAGACCTGGTATCGGCCCTGTTCAAACTGATTGGCCGCAAGGAGCAGCCTGACCACATTCTGATTGAGCTTTCGGGACTGGCCGACCCGGTGCCGGTAGCCCAGACCGTACTGGACCCCTTTACCCGTACCCGGTTCGAACTAGACAGCATTATCGGGGTGGCCGACGCCCGCAACCTCGAGCGAACCCTGCGCGATGGCCCGGAAGGAGCGGTGCAGCTGGCCTATGCCAGCACGGTGGTGCTCAACAAGACCGACCTGGCCACCCCCGAACAGACCGCCGAGGCCCTGCAGCTAATCCGCACAATCAATCCCCTCTGCCAGGTTTACCAGGCTACGCAGGCCAGAGTAAGCCCGGAGACCCTGCTGCACCAACGGGCCTTCGACCCAGACTGGAAACCGCAGGACCACCACCATCTGCACATGCCCCAGGTCAAGACCTTTACCCTCACGGCCGAGCGCCCGTTGGCCCGCCATAAGGTCAACGAGTTCATAGACCATTACCTGATTTCCCGGCCCGATGCGGTGTTACGCGCCAAAGGCTTCCTGAGCGTGAAAGGATTTGACCAGCAGATTTTGTTCCAGTCGGTGCGCGAAATCTTTAGCCTCGAGCAGTCCAAAGAGCCTGCCAGTGCCCAGTCGCGCCTGGTGGTGATTGGGCGGGGCCTCAACCAGCTCGAGTACAACGAAGCCTTCCGAGCTTTGCAGACCAGCTAATCGTACCTGGGCCGACCCAACCGAGCAGGGAAATGGTCTCTGTAACATCGCTCCTGTGCGCCTGGCAAACCCGGAGTATGCTCTTGGGTATGAACGCCGCTTTCGAGGTAGAAAAGCTGGGCCTGGTACCCTACGGCCCGGCCTGGGACTACCAGAAGCAGGTGCATGCCGAGGTGGTTGCAGGTCGTCGCAAACCCACCTTGCTGCTGTTGGAGCATCCTCGCACCATCACCTTGGGACGGGCCGCCAAACCGGAAAACCTGCTCTTGAGCGAGGCCCAGTACCGGGCGCAGGGATTCGAGCTCTTCCACATCGAGCGCGGGGGCGACGTGACCTACCACGGCCCTGGCCAGCTGGTGGGCTATCCGATCTTCCCGGTCGGGCGGCAGGTGCGGGGGTTTTTGCGGCAGCTCGAGCAGGCCATTGTGCGGGTTGCCGGCACCTACGGCATCAAGACCTTTGCCACGCCTGGCTATGCGGGGGTCTGGATACGAAAGCCCGCACCGGTAGCGGGCTGGCCCGACGTAGAGGAAAAGCTCTGCGCCTTTGGGGTCGCGGTCAAGCAGGACGTGGCCCTGCACGGCTTCGCCCTCAACGTCAACACCCATCTAGACGATTTTAACCTGATTGTGCCCTGCGGTATCCGCGACAAGGGTGTAACCTCGCTCCAGAAAATCCTGGGACGAGCGATTAACATGGACGAAGTGGCCGATCGGGTCATTGCGGTCTTTGAGCAGATTTTTCCAGCTTTCGACCTAGGGGCCAACAGCGAAAAGGAACTGGCATGAGCAACCTCAAAACCATACAGCTCGAGGATTTCCAGAACGGCGGCCTGATCGAACTCAAGGTCATCCACAATGGGGTCGCTACCCAGCGAACCGAACCCATAGATCGAAATAAGCCTTCCTGGTTACGGGCCACCGTACCCACTGGCCCAAACTACGTACGCCTCAAAGAAATGACCCAGCGACTGCGCCTCAGCACGGTCTGTCAGGAGGCTATGTGCCCCAACATCGGCGAGTGCTGGGGCCACGGCACCATGACCATTATGGTGCTGGGCAGCGTGTGTACCCGGGCCTGCAAGTTCTGCGCGGTGGATACCGGCAACCCCAAAGGCTGGCTGGACCCCCTAGAACCCTTACACGTAGCCCAGGCCGTAGCCGAGATGGGTCTCAAGTATGTGGTGCTGACCTCGGTGGACCGAGACGACCTGCCCGATGGCGGCGCCTCGCACTTTGCCGAGGTGGTGCGGCAGATCAAGCGGCTCGACGCCTCGGTTAAGGTCGAGACCCTCACCCCGGACTTCCAGGGCAATCTGGCCGACGTGGAAACCGTCCTGCAAGGCGGCCAGGACGTGTTCGCCAACAACCTCGAGACCGTCCGCCGCCTGACCCCCCGCGTGCGCGACCCCCGGGCTGGCTACGACCAGACCCTGCGGGTGCTGGAGCACGCCAAAAAGGTGCGCCCCGAGGTGCTGACCAAGTCCAGCCTGATGCTGGGCCTGGGCGAGAGCGACGAGGAGATTCGCCAGGCCATGCGCGATCTGCGGGCAGTCGGCGTGGACATTCTGACCCTGGGACAGTACCTGCGCCCCACCCAGCACCATCTGCCGGTCGAGCGCTACGTAACCCCCGAAGAGTTTGCCCTATACCAAGACTGGGGCTATCAGGAGGGTTTCATGGAGGTCTTCAGCGGGCCGCTGGTACGCAGCTCCTACCGGGCCGAACGGGTGTTCTTCGAGGCGACGGCTGCCGAGCATTGATGGGCTTAGATTGCCCTGTCTTGTCAAAGGCCCTTAGACAAAGTCGAGAAATCGAACCGAGCCGGATCCTCGAGCTTCGAACCCAGACCTCCGCCGCTACCTGCCATGACCAAAACGCCCACCCATAAACCACCCAACCCAGGAGGGCGCATACTGGCTCGAGGCGACTACCTGTGCATTGTGCTCTTTGCCATCCTCGGCCTGCA
>Ga0209721_1000799_pt1 | contig 26194 bp, 26 predicted proteins | sample TshhotsprinmetaG_FD_184139 | JGI IMG/M metagenome (GOLD analysis project Ga0209721, IMG submission 184139) | Hot spring microbial communities from South Africa to study Microbial Dark Matter (Phase II) - Tshipise hot spring metaG (SPAdes)... | ecosystem: Environmental > Aquatic > Thermal springs...
CGATTTTCAACACCCTGTTAAGGCCTCCTTGCTGATGACCAGGACGATGCTCTCCTGCGTGGCCTGGGCGCTGACCGGATAGGGTTTGTCCAGGAACACCACCGCCTCGCCGAAGGTGCAGCCCGGCCCCTCCATGTGGATCACCTTCTCCCAGCCCTGGGTGGAGGGGATGAAGAGCTTGATCTGCCCCATCACCACCAAATGGATGCCCTGCGGGGTGTCCCCTTTGTTGAACAGGATCTCGTGCTTGTGCACCCGGTATTCGCGCGTGTGTGCGGCCAGCGCTGCAAGCTCCGCCGCATCCAGGCCGCGAAAGAGCGGCTGGCGGGAAAGGATCTCATCGATACGGTGACGGGTTTCCTGCATCATGGGTTTTGTCTCCTCCTGGTCGGTATGAATGTACCATCGAAGCGCGATTTAGTTGATACAGGTCAAGGTCAACGCCGGACGGGTCGGCGCAATATGCGTGCGCTGCTCGCATCGAGGGGGATGGGTATGAATCTGTCTGGAATCCTGGTGGTGGCCAAACCGGCGCATCTGACCTCGGTCATCGAGCACCTCCTAGCCCTGCCGGGCGTGGAGGTGCATCAGGTGGACGAGGCCACCGGGCGCATCGTCGTGGTGCAAGAGGCGGACGATGTGCAGGCCGAGGCCGACGGCCTGGAGCGCATCCAGAAGCTGCCCCATGTGTTGGTGGCCCAGATGGTCTACCACTATTTCGCCGACGATCCCGCCATCGCGTCCTACACATCAGGGCCGTATCAGGTTGCATCCGACCCCGTACCCGCCGCGCTGAACGATTGATCACCAAAGGAGAAGACCATGGGACTTTCGCGCCGTGATTTCCTGAAGACCAGCATCGCCGCCAGCACCGCCGCCAGCGTGGGCATGCCCGTGGCCAAACAGGCCGAGGCCGCCGTCGCCACCATGGAGAAGGACTGGGAGTGGGACAAGGGGGTGTGCCGCTTCTGCGGCACCGGCTGCGGGCTGCTCATCGCGCGACAGGGCGACCGCATCGTCGCCCAGAAGGCCGACCCGGATGCGCCTGTGAACCGCGGCTACCAGTGCGTGAAGGGCTATTTCAACGCCAAGATCATGTATGGCCAGGACCGCCTCACCCAGCCCCTGCTGCGCATGAAGGACGGCAAGTTCGACAAGAAGGGCAAGTTCGTCCCCGTGACCTGGGAGCAGGCCTTCGACGAGATGGAGCGCCAGTTCCGCCGCGCCTATGCCGAGAAGGGGCCGGAAGGCGTGGCCGTGTTCGGCTCCGGGCAGTGGACCATCGCCGAGGGCTATGCCATGAACAAGCTGTTCAAGGCCGGCTTCCGCTCCAACAACATCGACCCCAATGCCCGCAACTGCATGGCCAGCGCCGTGGCCGCCTTCTACAGCGTGTTCGGCACCGACGAGCCGGCCGGCAACTATGACGACATCGAGCACACCGACACCATGATCCTGTGGGGCGCCAACATGGCGGAGATGCACACCGTGCTGTGGTCGCGCATCATCAACCGCCGGCTCACCGCGCCGCACGTGCGCGTGGTGAACCTCAGCACCTTCCGCAACATGAGTTCCGACGGCGCCGATCTGGAGATCATCTTCAGTCCGGGCACGGATCTGGCCATCCAGAACTACATCGCGCGCGAGATCATCGCCCGCAACGCGGTGAACTGGGACTTCGTCAACAAGCACTGTGTCTTTACCACCGGCCCCTACGACATCGGCTACGGCATGCGGCCCACCGACAAGTATGCCTTCCCGGCAGAGCGGGACATCGTGCTCAAGGAGCAGCGAGTCAAGCTGGACAAGTACGAGGCCATCGGCCAGCGCCGCAAAGAGGGCGAGGTGGTGGAGCAGAAGAACACCGCCAACCCCGCCGCCCACTGGCTCATCAGCTTCGACGACTTCAAGCGGGCGCTGGAGCCCTACACGCTCGACTTCGTCGCCGAGCTGGCCAAGGGCGACCCCGACGAGCCCCTCGACCAGTTCAAGAACAAGCTGCGGCAGCTGGTGGATCTCTACGTCGATCCCAAGCGCAAGGTGGTGTCCTTCTGGACCATGGGCTTCAATCAGCACATCCGCGGCACCTGGGTCAACGAGCAGTGCTACGTGAACCACCTGCTGCTGGGCAAAACAGCCAACCCGGCAACGGCGCTTTCTCGCTCACCGGTCAGCCCTCGGCCTGCGGCACGGCGCGGGAGGTGGGCACCTTCTCGCATCGGCTGCCAGCCGACCGCCTGATCACCAACCCGGCCCACCGGGAATACACGGAGAAGACCTGGAAGATCCCGGCCAAGACCATCAACCCCAAGCCGGGTTCCTTCTACGCCAAGATCATGCGCGACATCGAGGACGGCAGCGTGAAGTGGGCCTGGGTGCAGACCAACAACCCCTGGCAGTCCCACCCCAACATCAACCACTGGCTCAAGGCGGCGCGGGAGATGGACTGCTTCATCGTCGTCTCCGACGCCTATCCCAGCGTCTTAGCCAAGGTGGCGGACCTGGTGTTGCCGGCGGCCATGCACTTCGAGAAGTGGGGCATGTTCGGCAATGCCGAGCGGCGCACGCAGTGCTGGCGGCAGCAGGTGCTGCCCCAGGGGCAGGCGCGGGCGGATATCTGGCAGACCATGGAGTTCGCCAAGCGCTTCAAGCTCAAGGACTTCTGGGGAGAACAGAAGGTCCCGGGGCTCAAGGCAGAAGGCTTCGAGGACGGGAAGCTGCCCAGCGTCCTGGACGAGGCGGTGAAGATGGGTTACTCGCCGGAGGATAGCCTGTACAAGGTGCTGTTCGCCACCCCGGAGAACATGAAGTACAAGTGGCCCGACCCTGCCGTGGCCAAGGGCAGGGACAACCATGTGATCAAACTGCTGGGCGACGGCTGGTTCCCCGAGAAGGCCCTGTTCCAGGAATACGTCGTCTTCGGCCGCGGTCAGGCCAAGGACCTAGCCGACTTCGACTGGTACTACCGGGACGACGTGCGCGGCGGCAAGTGGCCCATGACCAAGAACGACAAAGGCGAATGGGTGGAAGGCAGCTGGCGCTTCAACGAGAAGTACGACCCCTATGTCAAGAAGGGCGCGGGCTTCGAGTTCTACGGCAAGCTCTTCAAGGCCATCCCCAGCGGCAACCTGGACGGCGTCACCGACCCCAAACCGGTCTCCGTGGCAGGCAAGGCCAAGATCTTCTTCCGGCCCTACGCCGCGCCGGTGGAACAGCCTGATGCCAACTACGACCTGTGGCAGTGCACAGGGCGGGTGCTGGAGCATTGGCACACCGGCACCATGACGCGGCGGGTGCCGGAGCTGCACCGCTCCTTCCCCGCCGCCGTACTCTGGATGCACCCCAAGGATGCCGAGGCACGCAAGCTCAAGCGGGATGACCTGGTCTGGTGCGAGTCCCGCCGCGGCAAGATCCAGCTGCGGGTGGAGACGGGCGGACGCAACCGCATGCCACGGGGCTATGTCTATGCACCCTTCTTCGATGAAGGCGTGCTCGTGAACAAGCTGGTCAACGACGCCACCTGTCCCATCTCCAAGGAAAGCGATTACAAGAAATGGGCGGTCAAGGTGTACAAGGCCTGAGGAGCTGAACGGAGGCCAGCATGACGGCGGTGCCTCCACGCCGGGCGGCCCTCATCCGGCTCGCCCAGGGTGCCGCCCTCATCGCCTCCGGCGGCATGGTCTGGGTCTATGTCCTGCGTAATCAGGCCCGCGCCACCCCCTTCGCCCTGCGCCCCCCGGGGGCGCAGCCGGAGACGGCCTTCAACGCTCTGTGCATCAAATGCGGTCTGTGCGTGAACGCCTGTCCCTACGACAGCCTGCGTCTGGCCACGGCCTGGGAACCCAAACCCATCGGCACGCCCTACTACGTGCCGCGGCAGACCCCCTGCTACATGTGCGAAGACATTCCCTGCATGCGGGTCTGTCCCACGGGTGCCCTGTCGCCGGCCCTGGAGGATATCTGGTACGCGCGCATGGGCCTGGCCGCCATCGACATCGAAAACTGCCTGTCCTGGAACGGCATGCGCTGCGAGATCTGCTACCTGTCCTGCCCGGTCAAGGGCAGGGCCATCACCGTGGAACAGCGGCCGGGCATGCAGGGCATCCATGCCAGCCTGGTGCCGGTCGTGCACTCAAGCCACTGCACCGGCTGCGGCATGTGCGAGTAGCGTTGCCCCACCGAGGAGGCCGCCATCAAGGTGGTGCAGGCGGACTTGGTCAAGGGCGAGATGGGCGCCCACTATCGCATGCAGGGCCGGGAGGCCGTCACCCCCGTCGAGACCCCCCCGCACCCCGACGGGCGGGGGGCGGGATACCGGGGCAGGATGCCCTCAACATGGGTGTTTCGCCATGACCGGCCCGGCCCAGGACAGAACGCCGGCCGGCGTCCAGCGTCCGGTGCGCCTCTATGTCCCGCCCCCGACCCTGGGCGGCAGGCTCTGGCACTGGCGCTACCTGATCCTGCGCCGCGTGAGCCAGCTGGGCGTGCTGCTGCTGTTCTACGGCACGGCGCACTGGGGTTGGACCGCCCTCGGCGAGCCTTTGCTGAGCGGCAACCTGAGCGCGGCGAAACTGGCCGGCAGCGTGCCTCTGGCCGATCCCTTCGCCACCCTGCAAATCCTGCTCACCGGCAACCTGCCGATCACGGAGGTGCTGCTGGGGGCGGCCATCGTCCTCGTTTTCTACGCCTTGGTGGGCGGCCGGGTCTGGTGCGCCTGGGTCTGCCCCGTGAACATGGTGACCGACCTGGCCGGCTGGCTGCAGGGCAGGCTGGGCACCGGCAATGTCCTGCACCTGTCGCGCAACCTGCGCTATTCCATCCTGGCCCTGGCGCTGATCCTCTCCCCGATCGCCGGCATGGCCGCCTTCGAGTGGGTGAGTCCGATCTCCATGCTGCATCGGGAGCTCATCTTCGGCGTGGGCATGGGCCTCATCGCCGTGGCGGGCGTGTTCCTCTTCGACCTGCTGGTGCTCAAGCACGGCTGGTGCGGCCATCTCTGTCCGCTGGGGGCCTTCTACGCCCTGCTGGGCAGGGCAGCCCAGGTCAGGGTGGCCCTGGACCGCGACACCTGCACCCGCTGCGGCGAGTGCATACGTGTGTGCCCGGAGCCGCAGGTGCTCAACCTGATCGAGGCCTTCCAGCGCGGCTTCGTGCGTTCCGGCGAGTGCACCAACTGCGCCCGCTGCATCCCCATCTGTCCCGAGGACAGCCTCGCCTTCACCCTGCGGCTCAAGGTGAAAAAGACCCAGACCGAACCCGTCCACTGAAAGGAGAACGAAATGAAGCGAAAAACACTCTTGGCAACCGTAATGGCGGCCCTGGGCACGGTCGGGCTGCTGCACGCCCAGGCCACCCTGGAGATCGACCCCGACCGCTGGGGCCTGTCCCGGACCAGTGTGTTCGATGATCCGGCGCCCAATCCCTTCTCCTTCTCGTCCGCCCCGCCAGGGGCGACCGGGGTGTTGCGGCGGGGATTCGAGGGGGCGCCACCCCAGATCCCCCACAACATCGACTACTTCCTGCCCATCACGTTGGAGAAGAACCGTTGCCGGGACTGCCATGACAAGCCCGAGATGATCGGCCAGTCGATCCGCGGTGTCATGTCACCACCCATGTCCAAGAGCCACTACGTGGAGCAGGATGGCAAGCTTAACTTCCACTTCCGGCGCTACACCTGTGTGGACTGCCACGTCCCGCAGGCGAACGTGGCCCTGCCCGTCGTCAACGTCTTTAGCCGTGAATAGCCTGGAATGACCACCGGCCGGTGTCGGGCCGGCCGTACTTCCTCATGCGTCCTCCGGCCGCCGCCCTGGCGGCCTTTTTTTCAGGGGCCCCGGCTGCGGATGTGCATCTCCCCCCCGTCCATGGTGATGGCGAAGCGGGAAAGGAAGCTCATGCCCAGCAACACCGTGTCCCCCGGCATGTCCGGCACGATGACACCGGTGACATTGCGGGCGGCGAGCCCCGCCAGTTCCACGGACGCGAGGCGGGTGGCATAGGCCGTGGTCACCCCCGCGGCGGTGGCGGTGCGCAGGGCAGGTCCCGGCTCGGCGCCGACGGCGCGGGCCACATGCAGGGGCATGGCGATGTTGGTGGCGCCGGTATCCACCAGGAAGGTCACCGGCACGCCGTTGAGCCGACCCGGGGCGACGAAATGACCTCCGGCATTGCGCCTGAGCACCACGCTGTCGGATAGCGCGACCTGGGCGAGGTCGGCATTGGGATTCGCCTGCCGTTCCACCCAGCCGTCCATGGCGAGCCAGACCACCCCGCCCAGCAGCAGCCAGGCGGCGACGATCATACCCACACCCCAATGACGCATCCTGTTCAATCCCTGAGCGATGCACGCATAGACTATGCAGGTTTGGGGGTGTTCAATCCCCCGCTGCCTCACCCTCCCGCCTGGGGTCAGCGGCCCCGATCCAGTGCTCCCCTTGACGCACGATGAGGTGCAGGCCGCTGGTCATTTCCGCCGGCACGATCGCATGGCCAAGGGCCTGGAGCGCCGCTGCCAGGTCATTGGCGGCGGTGCCGGCCTCCAGCTCGGTGGGGCCATTGCGGCTGCCGACATGCGGCAGGGCCACCACCTCCGCCGGCGTGAGCCGCCAGTCCAGCAGGGCGTTGAGCGCGCGGGCGACATAGTTGGGGATGCGGCTGCCCCCCGGCGATCCCAGCACGGCGTATAGCCGCCCCTCGCCGTCGAACACCAATGTCGGTGCCATGGCGGAGAGCGGCCGCTTGCCGGCTTCGACCCGGTTGAACACTGCGTGTCCCGCTTCGTCCGGGCGGAACGCGAAATCGGTGAGCTGGTTGTTGAGCAGGAAGCCCTGCACCATCAGGCGGCTGCCAAAGGCGTCCTCGATAGAGCTGGTCAGGGCCACGGCATTGCCTTCGGCGTCGACGACGGACAGGTGGGTGGTGGCCGAGCGGTCGGCGCCGTCGCCCCCGGCCTGGGGCGCAGCGCTCAGATTCCCCGGCTCGGCGCGGCCCAGGCTGGCATCGTCGCGGATCTGACGGGCGCGATCTGCGAGATAGGCCGGGTCGAGCAACCGGGCCACCGGTACGGTGACGAAATCGGGGTCGGCAAGATAGCGGGCGCGGTCGGCATAGGCCAGCCACCCTGCCTCGGCGAAGCGGTGCACCGCCAGGATATCGCGGGGATCGCGCGGCTCAAAGCGCTCGACGACGCCGAGAATCTGCAGCAGTGTCACCCCGCCCGCCGGTGGTGGCATGCTGCAGATCCGGAAGCCCCGGTAGGGCGTGCACACCGGCTCGAGCAGCCTCGGCCGGTAGGCCGCCAGGTCATCCAGGGTCAGGTCGCCCGGCTGACCAGGCGCACTGCTCACGACGGCGACGATTGCCCGCGCCAGGTCTCCGCCGTAGAAGTTCGATGGGCCCCGGGCGGCGATCTGGCGCAGGACACCGGCCAGCTCGGGATTGCGCAGCCGGGTTCCCGCCGGCAGCGGTCGCCCGGCCGGGTCGTAAAAGAGCTGGCGGGTCTTCGGGTTCCTCGGCAGGGCGGCATCCCTGGCGAGCAACTGGTTGAACCGCGGCGAGACCGGAAAACCCTCCTCCGCCAGCCGGATGGCGGGGGCGAACAGGTCCGCCCACGGCAGCCTGCCGTGCGCCGCATGCGCCTGCGCGAGCATGGCCAGCAGGCCCGGCACTCCCACCGCCAGGCCGCCGGTCACCGCCTCCCTGTAGGGCAGGGGTTGGCCGTCGGCGCGCAGGAAGCGGTCCGGTCGCGCTGCCGCCGGGGCCGTCTCGCGACCGTCATACGCTGCCATCTGGCCGGTGGCGCGGTCATAATGAAGCAGGAAGCCGCCGCCGCCGATGCCGGTGGATTGCGGCTCGACGACGTTGAGTGCGAGCTGCGCCGCAATGGCGGCATCCACCGCCGAACCGCCGCGCGCCAGCATCTCCACTGCCGCCTGTGTCGCGTGCGGGTTGGCCGTCACCGCCATGTATCGGTTGCCGACGCTGACCGGCCTGGGCGCGAAGCCCGACCCCGCCTCGGGCTGTGGACGCTCATCGGCGTGGACGCCGCCCAGCCCGATCGCCAGGACGAGCAGCAGGACAGACAGGCCGGCCAGGGGGCGCAGGGACGGATCGGTCAACATCCTTGCGGTGGGGGTCGAGTTCAGTACGGCAGGTTGAGCATCAGTAGTATCAACGCGATGGACAGCACGGTCATGATGCCGCCGGTGCGCAGGAAGTCCGCCACCCGGTAATCGCCGGGCCACATGATGAGGGCGCTGACCTGATTCGTCGGCGATGCGGCCGACCAACGGCAGGAAAAGCGCCGCCGCCCCCACGTTCTGCATGAAGCTGGAAATGAGGCCCACACAAAGCCAAGCATCCTTTTGGGCCGTAAAGCGGGCGTGTAGCGATCTCAGCCAATCGGTGAAGTCGGGCGAAGGCTGAAAACTCAATATATTAAACATGCTACGAAGTCATCGAAGCGGTCAACTGCGGTTTTTTAGGATGATACTTCGGCCTTTCCGGCAGTCAGGCGCTATCTGCCCTAACCGTTCATGGCCCAATGGCACCCCTGCTGATGAACGATATGGGGGAAGGCCATGAACGGTCCCTCTCCCCCAGCCCCTCCCCCCGTGGGTGAGGGGAGCGTCGTGAATCGGCTGCGCGACTTTCAAGGTAACGGTTGGCAGGTCTGCATGTGTCGTAATTCACAGGCTGTAACATAGCGGCCTTAAGCTGGAAACTTCATCTGCCATTAACCGGTAATAATTTCGACATGACAAGCTCGCGACGCATGCAGCCCAGAAACCACGGTCCCTATGCAGTCCAGCTGAGGCAGGCCGGCTTCACCCTGCTGGAACTGCTCATCGTCCTGGTCATCCTGGGGCTGCTCATCGGCTATGTGGCGCCGAACTACTTCAAGCAGGAGGACAAGTCCAAGGTCAAGGCCGCGCGTGCCCAGATCAAGGCCCTGGAGGAAGCGCTGGATCAGTACCGCCTCGACGTAGGACGCTATCCCAGCACCGAGCAGGGGCTCAGCGCCCTGACCGCTCAGCCTCAGGGCGAGAGCCGTTGGCAGGGGCCCTATCTGAAGAAGGCTGTGCCCGCCGACCCCTGGGGCAACCCCTATCAATACCGTTCCCCCGGCGAGCACGGCGAGGTGGATCTCTACTCCTTCGGCAAGGACGGGCAGCCCGGCGGTACCGACCTGGCGGCCGACATCACGAACTGGTAGCATGCAGTTTCACATCACGGCCCTGTCCGGCACCGGCCGCAGGCGTATACGCCTGGAGGCCGCCCACGCCGGCGAGGCCGCCGAACAGGTGCGGCGCATGGGCCTGACGGTGCTGGCGGTGCGGCCGCGCGGTAGCCTGTCTCTCGCGTGGCCGACACACCGCTACCGCTTCCCCCTCACCCTGTTCTCGCGCGAGCTGCTGGCCCTGCTCGGCAGCGGGCTGTCCCTGGTGGAGGCCTTGCAGACCCTGGCGGAAAAGGAGTCCCGCAGCGAGACGCGCAAGGTCTTGACCCAGGTGCTGGCGCATCTGTACGAGGGGGAGTCCTTCTCCGCTGCCATCGCCCACTATCCCGAGGCCTTCCCCGCCCTGTACGTGGCCACGGTGCGCGCCTCGGAGAAGACCAGCGACCTGCCCGAGGCCCTGACACGCTACGTGGCCTACCAGGAGCAGGTGGAGGTGATCCGCAAGAAGGTGGCCGCCGCCGCCGTCTATCCCACCCTGCTGCTCACCGTGGGCAGCCTGGTGGCGATCTATCTGATGGGCTGGGTGGTGCCGCGCTTCTCTGGCATCTACGCCGACAACCTGGAGAGCCTGCCCTTGGGCTCGCGGCTACTCATGCAGTGGGGCGCCTTCATCCAGGCGCACGCCGAATGGGTGGGACTGACGCTACTTGCCATCGTCGCCGGCGCGGTCTATGCCCTGCGGCAACCGCCGGTGCGGGCGGCCGTGTCGCGTCTGCTCTGGCGCATCCCCGCCCTGGGGGAGCGGCTGCGCGTCTTTCAGCTCACCCGTTTCTACCGCACCGTGGGCATGCTGCTCTCCGGCGGCATCCCGGTGGTGACGGCCCTGGGCATGGCCGAGGGCCTGCTGCATCCGGAGCTGCGTCAGCGGCTGGCCATGGCCACGCGCGACATCCGCGAGGGCAAATCCATCTCCCACGGGCTGGAGCAGGCCGGTCTCACCACACCGGTGGCGCTGCGCATGCTGCGCGTGGGGGAGAAGAGCGGCCGCATGGGTGCGATGATGGAATCCATCGCCGCCTTCTATGACGAGGAGCTCGCACGCGCTGTGGACTGGCTCACGCGCCTGATCGAGCCGGTGCTGATGGTGCTGATCGGTCTGCTCATCGGCGCCATCGTCGTGCTGCTGTACATGCCTATCTTCGACCTGGCGGGGACCCTGCAATGAGCGCCGTCATCAGCGCCGAGATGGTGCGCGCCGCCCTGGCCCAGGGCCGCGGGCCGACGGCGCTCAAGAGTCTGCAGGAGGCCACCGGCCTCGATGACGCCGCATTCCTGGGCGAGCTGGGCCGGGCCTTCGCCTATCCGGTGTTCGACATGGCGGCCCTGCGTGACATGCAGCCGGCCTTCGATCGGCTGCCCTTCGCACTGGCCCTGGAGCGCGAGTGCTTCGCCGGCCGCGACGCGGGCGGACGGCTCTGGCTGGTGCACGCCGATCCGCTCGACGCCGGGCTGCTGGACTGGGCTGAGCGACGCATAGCCGAACCGTTCACGCCGGCCCTGGCCCTGCGCGACGACCTGCTGGCCTGGCTGCATCGCCTTGAGGCGGATCTGAAGGCCATGGACGGGGTGCTCACTCCGACTGGCGAGGCGCGCAGCGACGAGCGCGCCGAGGAGATCTCGCTCGCCGTCATCGGCGCCGACGCCTCGCCGGTAGTGAAGCTGGTGCACTCCACCCTGTACGACGCGGTGGCGAGCGGCGCCTCGGACATCCACCTGGAGAATGACGCGCAGGGGCTCACCATCAAGTACCGCATCGACGGCGTGCTCAACACCATTGCCCAGCCGCCGGGGCGGGAGATGGCCGAGCAGGTGATCTCGCGCATCAAGGTCATGGCCGAGCTGGACATCGCCGAGCGGCGGGTGCCGCAGGATGGCCGCTTCAAGGTGGTGATGCGCGGCCGCGAGATCGATCTGCGCGTGTCCATCATGCCGGGCGTGTTCGGCGAGGACGCCGTGCTGCGCATCCTCGACCGCCAGCAGCTGGCCGATGAGCTCAAGGGCATCACGCTCGACCGGCTCGGTTTCGACGCTACCACCCTGACCCGCATTCGGCGCCTGTCGCACGAACCCTATGGCATGTTCCTGGTCACCGGCCCCACCGGCTCGGGCAAGACCACCACGCTCTACGCCGCCATCTCCGAGATCAACAACGGCCGCGACAAGATCATCACCATCGAGGACCCGGTGGAGTATCAGCTTGCCGGCATCCTGCAGATCCCGGTGAACGAGAAGAAGGGGCTCACCTTCGCCCGCGGCTTGCGTTCCATCCTGCGCCACGACCCGGACAAGATCATGGTGGGCGAGATCCGCGACCCGGAGACCGCCCAGATCGCGGTGCAGTCGGCGCTCACCGGCCACCTGGTGTTCACCACCGTGCACGCCAACAACGTCTATGACGTGATCGGCCGCTTCATGCACATGGGGGTGGATCCCTACAGCTTCGTCTCGGCCCTGAACGGCATCCTGGCACAGCGCCTGGTGCGGGTGAACTGTCCGCACTGCCTGGCGCCCTACGAGCCCACGCCCGAGCTGCTCGCCGACTCCAGCCTCAGCCCGGCACAGGCGGCGGGCTTCGATTTCCACGCCGGCCGCGGCTGCGGCCATTGCCGCGGCAGCGGCTACCGGGGCCGCAAGGCCATCGCCGAGATGATGCTGCTCAACGACGAGCTGCGCGAGCTGATCGTCGCTCGCGCGCCAATCCGTCAGGTCAAGGAGGCCGCCGCCCGCGCCGGTGCGGTGAGCCTGCGGCAGGCCGCCCTGGAGCTGGTGCGGCGCGGCGAGACCACCCTGGAGGAGATCAACCGTGTCACTTTCGTGGAGTGACACGCGCGCCGCCCTCCTGCCCGGCCGCGCCGTCCTGGCCTCGGGACGGGGGCCGGCGGTCTCGGCCGAGGCGGGCACGGGGTGGGAGGGGGCCCTGGTCGCCCTGCAGGAACTGCTCGCCGAACACCGTCCCAGCGGCGCCGTCAGCCTCACCCTCTCGCACCACTTCCTGCGCCTGTTCCTGCTCGACCCGCCGCCGACCTGGCTGCGGCATGCCGAGATGGCGGCCTGGGTGGCAGAGCGCCTGGCCGACACCCTGGGGGGCGAGGCGGTGTGGCGCCATGTCTGGCCGCAGACCCTGCCCGGCCGGCCGGTGCCGGTCTGCGCCATTCCGGCCGACCGGTTGGACGAACTGCAGGTGCTGCTGGCCCGGCATGGTAGCCGTCCCCGCCATATCCGCCCGTGGCTGGACGTGATCTGGTCCCGCCGGCAGCGCCAGCTCGCGCGCGCCACCGGCTGGTACGCGCTGCTGGAGCCGGGCATGGCCAGCCTGTTGCGGCTCGCGCGGGGTCGCGTCATCGGTCTGCGCCAGCGCCACCTGGGCGAGGACCTGGCCAGCGATCTCGGCGGCATGCTGCACCGTGAGGCCCTACTGGCCGGGTTGCCGCCGCAGGGCGAGGTCTGGCTGGAACGCGCCGGCCCGACCCCCGACCTCCAGGCCATCGGCACGGGCTGGCGGGTGCACGAATTGGCCGGCCCGACCGACCCGGGTCAGGCGCTGTTGTCATGATGCAGGTCCTGCAGAGCGCGGCATGAGCGGCCTAGGCCTGGATTTCGCCCGTCCCCGCCCGCGTGTGCCGTGGTGGGCATGGCTGCTGCTGGCCTGTGGGCTGGCCGCCGGGCTCTGGATGGGGCAGCTGTACCGCCAGGCGGAGCGGGAGTTGGCGGCGGCCCAAAGCCGGCTGCAGGGCCTGCGCGTGAGCGCGCCGACAACCCGCGTCCAGCGCCCCGATCCAGCCCTAGAGGCGCAGCGGGCCGCCCGCGCGGAGGCCCGACGGGCGCTGGACATGCCCTGGGGCGAGCTCCTCTCCACGCTGCAGCGCACCCGCCCCCAGGGCATCGCCCTGCTCGGACTGGAGGCGGACGCCCGCCGCGGCACGCTCACCCTCACCGCCGAGGCGCGCGACTATCCGGCCATGATCGACTATTACGCGCACCTGCAGGCCTTGCCCGTGCTGGCGAATGTGAGCCTGACCCAGCACGGCTTCCAGGACGACGGTCAAGCCCGGCCGGTGCGTTTCGTCCTGCGCGGGCGCTGGGGCCAACCTGCCGCGACCGGGGAGGGCGGGCGTGAGTAGGGCGACCGACTGGCTTGCCTGGCTGGCCGCCCGCATGGGCTGGCCGGGCCTGTCCGGGCTGGTCCTGCTGCTCGGGGCCGCCGCGGTCCAGCAGTGGGTGTTGCCCGGGATGTCCGCCCGGACGACCGCCCTGGCGACCGAAGCGGCGACCCTGGAGGCCCGCCGGGCGCGGCAGACGGAGGAACCGCAGCGCGTCGATGCCCTGGATCGCCTCACCGACTCGCGTGAGACCCCCGAGGCGCTGGGGCGCCTGTTCAAGGCCGCCGGCCGTGCGGGTCTCGCCCTGGACCAGGGCGAATACCGGCTGCAGGGCGGCAGCGGGGGTGCGGGCCTCATGCGCTATCAGATCGTTCTGCCCGCCGAGGCGAGCTACCCCGTCCTGCGCAGCTTTCTCAGCGAGGCCCTGAACGCCAATCCCGGTCTGGCCCTGGACGGCCTCAATCTGAGCCGCGACCGGGTGGAGAGCGGCGAATTGAAGGCCACGCTGCGCTTCACCCTCTATCTGGACACGGGGGCGGCGCCGTGAACGCACGCCTCATGATTCTCCTCGCCGCCCTGGTTGCGACCCTGGCCGCTGTCTGGTGGGTGGAGCAAAGGGCGGTGGAGGAAGAGGCGGAGCATACGGTCACCGCAGTGCGTCGGCCTAGGGCAGCAGCCATCCCCGCGCAGCCCCCCGCGGCGCAGCAGTCTTCGGCAAGTCAGGCCGGGGGGTGGGAGGCGCGCTTCCAGGCCCTGGGTCCCGACCTGTTCCCCGTGCACAGCTGGCAGCCGCCCCCGCCGCCGCCCCCCGAACCGCCGCCACCCCCCCCACCGACGGCGCCACCGCTGCCGTTCCAGTTCCTCGGCCGCTGGCAGGATGGTGGTGAGGAGTTCTACTTCCTGGTCCAAGGCCAGCAGATGCACACCCTTAAACGAGGTGATGCGGTCGGGTCCTGGCGCCTGGACGAGACCGCACCGGGCCGGCTCGTCTTCACCTATGTCCCATTGAATGAACGACGCACCCTGAGGTTGACACCATGAATCGCAGCCTGATTCCCTTGACCCTCATCGTCGCGCTGTTCGCCGGTTGTGCCACGGATCAGGCCTTCCGCGAAGGCGAGCGCCTGATCCAGGAAGGCCGGACCGAGGAGGGCCTGAAGCAGCTGGAACAGGCCGTCAAGGAGCAGCCCGGCAACGTCCAGTTCCGCACCGCCTACATCCGCAACCGCGAGGCCCACATCGTTCGTCTGTTGCTGGAGGGAGACGCGGCGCTCAAGGCCGGTCGGCTGGAGGAGGCCCAGGCCCGCTATCGCGACGTGCTGCGCCTGCACCCGGAGAACACGCGCGCCCCGGCCGGCCTGGCGGCGGTGGAGACGGTGCGGCGCAACGAGGCCCTGATCGGCGAGGCGGAAGCGGCCCTGGGGCGGGAGGATTACGAGGCGGCGCGGCTGCGGCTGCGCGCGGTGCTGACGCAGGAGCCGGGGAATGCCCGCGCCGCCGCCCTGCTCAAGCAGGCGGACGAGAAGGCCGGCCGCCCGCAGGGGGTGCAGATCCCACAGCTGGCGGCGAGCCTGCGCCGCAGCGTCACCCTGGAGTTCCGCGACGCGCCCATCCGCAGCGTGTTCGATGCCTTGTCGCGTCAGTCCGGCATCAATTTCGTGTTCGACAAGGACGTGCGCACCGATGTGAAGACCACCGTCTTCGCACGCAACACGGCCATCTCCGACGCCATCGACATGATCCTGGCCACCAGCCAGCTCGCCAAGAAGGTGCTCAACGCCAACACCCTGCTCGTCTACCCGAACCAGCCCGCCAAGCTCAGGGAGTACGAGGATCTGGTGGTGCGGGCCTTCTTCCTGTCCAATCTGGATGCCAAGGGCGCGCTCACCCTGGTCAAGACGCTGACCAAGTCGCGCGACGTCTATGTGGACGAGAAGCTGAACCTCCTGTTCGTGCGCGACACGCCGGACGCCATCCGCCTGGTGGAGAAGATCCTGGCCGTGGCCGACCAGGCCGAGCCCGAGGTGATGTTGGAGGTGGAGATCCTGGAGGTCAAGCGCAGCCGGCTGCTGGATCTGGGGGTGCAATGGCCGACACAGCTATCGCTACTATCCAAGGAGATCGTCGTAACACCCGTGAAGGATCAACTGGGTAACCAGATCGGGGTGACCAAGACAGTGATCGACGTACCCATGACCCTACAGCTGCTCAAGGGGCTAGGACCAGACGATGCGGGGGTCATCGGAATCAGCCCCACACCCGGCATCGTAGCGAGCAAATCAGTCGGAGACGTCAAGATCCTTTCCAACCCCCGCATCCGGGTGCGCAACAAGGAAAAGGCCAGGATCCACATCGGCGACAAGGTGCCGGTGATCACCTCCAACGTCACCTCCACCGGCGTGACCTCCGAGTCGGTCTCCTACCTGGACGTGGGCCTCAAGTTCGACGTGGAACCGCAGGTCTATCTGCAGGGCGAGGTGGCCATCAAGGTGGGCCTGGAGGTGTCCAACATCGTGCAGCAGGTCAAGAGCGCCGGCGGCAGCCTGACCTACCAGCTCGGCAGCCGCAACGCCAACACGGTGCTCAGGCTCCGGGACGGCGAGACCCAGGTGCTGGCCGGCCTCATCTCCGACGAGGAGCGCAAGGGTATGGGTGGCTTGCCGGGTCTGTCGGATTTGCCAATTCTCGGCCGGCTGTTCTCCACCCAGCGCGACGACAAGAACAAGACCGAGATCGTGCTCCTCATCACACCGCGCATCCTGCGCAACATAGAGCGGCCAGAACTCGCCCAGGCCGAGTTCTTCGCTGGCACCGAGGGCTCGGTGTCCGACCGGCCGCTGCTGCTGCGTCCGGCACGCACCATGCAGCGCCCCGCCCCGCCCACCCCCGAGGTGCCGCCGACCGAGGCCCCGGGTCCCGAGGCGCCCGGGATGGCGCCGGCCGTTCCCACCCAGCCGCCGGGCGCCACGCCATGATGCTGCGGCGCCAGGTTGGCTTCACCCTGATCGAGCTGGTCATCGCCGTGACCATCGTCGGCGTACTGGCCTGGCTGGCCGCGCCGCTGCTGGAAGTGTCGGCCCAGCGGCAGAAGGAGGCCGAACTGAGGCTGGCCCTGCGCCAGATCCGCTCCGCCATCGATGCCTATCACCAGGCCGTGCTGGACAAGAAGATCGAGGCCGCGGCCGACGCCTCCGGCTATCCGCCGAACCTAGAGGCGCTAGTCGCGGGGGTGCCCGACATCACCCACCCGGAGCGCCGGCCGATCTATTTCCTGCGCCGTCTGCCCAGGGACCCCATGCACCCGGACGGCAGCCTTGCCGCCGCCGAGACTTGGGGCAAGCGTAGCTATGCCAGTCCGCCGGACGAGCCCAGGGAGGGCGCGGACGTGTTCGACGTCTATTCGCTGTCCGACAGGGTGGGGCTCAACGGCGTACCTTATCGCGAATGGTGAGGGGTGGGACTTGAGGGCTGAGGCGAGGGGGTTCACGCTGGTCGAGCTGCTGGTGGTGCTGGCCATCATCGCCACGCTGCTGGCCCTGGCCGCGCCGCGCTATTTCCAGCACGTGGAGCGCTCCAAGGAGGCGGTGCTGCGGGAGAACCTGGCGACGATGCGTGATGCCATCGACCAGTACCACGCCGATACCGGCAAGTGGCCGGAGAGCCTCGCCGCCCTGGTGGACAGGCGCTATCTGCGTGCCGTACCGCAGGACCCCATCACCGAGAGCCGAGAGACGTGGGTGGAAGTGCCGCCACGCGAGGGCACCGGTGTCCAGGATGTGCGCAGCGGCGCGCAGGGAGGGGGCCTGGACGGTACGCCCTACTCGGAATGGTGAGCGGCACCGGTTGGCGAAAGGTGAGGGGGCGACGCCTGCGGTCGGGCGTCGGTGGGCGGGCGGGGCTGGCGTTGCAAACCCCCCGTCCCTTCGGGCCACCCTGCCCCCTTGACAAAGGGGGTGGCGGCGAAGCCGCCGGGGGATTGGCTCGGCCGCCCGCCGATAGCGGGCTTAACCTTGGCTGCGCAAAGGTTAGCCTTCACCGAAACGGCAGAGCCGTCTCCAGGGGGCAGTCGCCCCATCCACGGCACGGTGGTTCACAGGCCGGCTGGGTGCTGCTGGCGCTGCTCTTCATCTTGGCCGCGCTGGGCGCCGGCATGGCGGCCGTGGGGAAGGTGTGGACCACCGTGGCGCAGCGCGAGAAGGAGGCGGAACTGCTGTTCGTGGGCGAGCAATACCGGCGTGCCATCGAGTCCTACTATCAGCGCAGTCCGGGTACGGACAAGCGCTATCCCCCCAGTCTGGAGGCCTTGCTGCAGGATCAGCGTTTTCCCATGCCGGTACGGCATCTGCGCCGGCTCTACCCGGACCCCATGACCGGACGGCCCGACTGGGGGCTGGTGCGCGATGCCCAGGGCGGCATCGTCGGCGTGCACAGCCTGGCCGAGGGCGCGCCGCTGAAGACCGCGGGCTTCACCTCCGTTCAGCAGGGCTTCGAGGAGGCGACGAGCTATCGGGAGTGGGTGTTCAAGGCGCGCCCGCCGGAGAACAAGGCGGGCGGGGCCGAAGCCGCCGGAAGCGAGGCGGCCCCAGGCCAGCCCGACCAGCGACCGCGGCCCGCACGGGTCCGGGGCGGCGGGGACGGTACGGCGCAGCAGACCGGCGGGATGACCTCGATCGACAGGCCATGACGCCTCGCCTCTGGTCGGCATGAACGCCGGCTTACGGTCATGAGCCCGAACCTCAGTCCTCCTGGCCCTCCGACCAGATCAGGGCGTTGACATGGGCCAGGTTGACCGCGTCCGGAGTGAACCCGGCTTGGCCGCTCTGGCGGGCGATGCGGTCCTGGTCGAACTGCTCGCAGGCCTGCGCCAGCTGCAGATAGGGGGCGTAGGGGCCGGTGCCCGCGATCATGGCGTCGACGACGGCATCGGGTAGTTGCAGCCGGGCGATGGCCTGTTCCAGGGGCAGGCCCAGCAGCGCGTCCAGCATGGACAGGATGCCGGCGATGAACAGGCCGCCCTGCTCTGCGCGGCTGAGCTGCTGCTCGCCCAGGGCCTCGGTCAGGCGGGCGCGCACCACGGCGTTCCTGAGCAGGGCGTGGCTGCGTGGGTCGCCCTGCTCATGGGTGAACAGCAACAGGGTCGGCCAGCGGTAGAGCTGGTCATGGCCCAGCATGACCAGGGCCTGGCCGATGGACTTGATCGGATAGCGCAGACCGACGGCGGGTGAATTGATGAAGCGCAGCAGCTTGTAGGACAAGGCCGCGTCCAGCTTGAACTTGGCCTCGATGGCGGGGAACTCCGCATGCCCCATGACCAGATTGAGCAGGTCCATGATCACCAGCCGGCCGGGTTGCAGCTCGCGACCGGGCGCGGCCGGGGACTGGGAGAAGAAATAGCCCTGTATGAGGTCGAAGGACAGGCGCTTGCAGGCCTCGTAGGTCTCCGGCGCGTCGACGTGACCGGCGATGAGCATGCCGGCACCGCGCTGCCGCGCCGCAATGCTGCTATGGCCCAGGCTCATGGTGTTGTGCAGGCGGGTGTCGATGCGCACATGGCCATGGATCTGTCCGCGCCGGGCTGGTGGCGCCGGCAAGCACGGGCAGGGGGGCCTGGTGACGGATCTGCAGTTCATAGCCGACGATGCGGCAATCGGCATCCAGCAGCGGCTGTCGGGTGATGTAGCGGCCGGCGGACAGGTCGTCCGCCCCGACGCTGCGGGGTCGGGCAGGACTGTGTGACGCAAGGGCGGCAGTGGCGGCAAGGGGGTATGGTGAGCGTTGCTCGATGTCGTGCATGGCGTACCTCAGCGGGTGCATATGGCCTGATTGGAGGGAATGGGACTCAAGACCGGATCGGTGCGGCCTTGCACCTCGGGCGGGTGCGCGGCCAGAACGGGGGCGTTGGCCGCATCCAGGAGCTGGGATTGGGCCTGCATCCATTGCACCAGGAAGCGGTCGCGTGCCTCGGCCGGGATGCCGACGGCGGCCATGCCCGCACGCAGCCGACCGAGCAGGGCGGGTAGCCGCCTGAGCCGGGCCTGGGCCGACAAGACCGGTTGCGGCGACAGGGCGAGGATCACCTCGTCCATGGTGTCGAGGGCCGTCTGCCAGGCAGCGCTGTCGGCGCCATGGCGACGGTGACAGTCCTCCAGCCAGGCCAACCAGTATTCCTGCAAGAAATGCCTGACCGCTTCGGGTAAGGGTTGTCTTGCGAGCTGCAACCTCCTCGCCCGCGCGGCTCGGGGCGGGGGCCGTGGCAGCGGCCGCGCGTTCGGCCACACCGCCGCGTTCGCTGCCGGTGCCGGGCAAGACCGGTTGCAGCTCTGGCATGGCATCCAGGACGATGGCCGGGGCTTCGACCGGGCTAGAGTGCTGGTTGATGTAGCTGCGGGTGTCCCTACCTATATAGAGTGGCTAGATCAGGGCGGGCAGGTGCAGCGCCAGGGCCTGCAGTATCTTGAGCTTGGGTGCACGGGCGGATGGGTACTCGCCTAGGATCTGGCCCAGGATCCGGGGCCGATGGGGAGCTTGGTCGGAGGCAGGTCGGGGTCCTGCAGCAACTGGCGGAACTGGTGTAGCAGACCATGCAGGGGTTGCCGGCAGCCGTCCTCGAGCGCCATGATCAGGTCAGTAGCATCCGGGGCCGCCTTCAGACGGGTCTCATCCATGATGCGCAGCTGGGCGGGGTCGACGATGTCTAGCAGACCATGGCGGCGCAGGGGATCGCGCCTGCAGGCGGCGGGAAAGCGACGGTCGAAGTGCCGCCGGAAGTCGGCCGGCAGGTGGGTCAGAAGATGCTGCGCCAGCTGAGCGGCCTTTATGTTGAGCAGGCGCTTTTCCATGTCGATAGCCTGTTCGGCCTGGCGATCAAGGCTGTTCGCGGCGCGCTCCAGGGCCTTGGGGGAGCAGCTGCGCCGTGCGCATGCCAACGATCTCACCCACCTCGTGCAGCAGTTCGGCAGCGGACAGACCGGCATAGGGGTCGGCGCCGTGGTCACCCCCAGAAAGCAGGGTCAACGGCCTGGTCATGCGCGACGGTCCCGGCGCCCAGGACCCGTGCGTGTCGTCCCGCGTGGGGACGCCACCGCTGCGGGTGCGCTTTGCAGCAAGCTGGGCAGGGAGAATCGGACACGCTTCATGGGAGGATTATCGGAGCCGGTCTGTGAAACTTGATACCCGGGGCCCGGTGTCCGCTTGGCGCCGTGTCGCGCTGAAGCCGGATTTGCCAGCGGTCGCGTTACGCGCCGGAACCTCCGCCATCACTCCGACCTATCTGGCATACCGGGCACCAGTAGGTCGGACGCAGATGCCTGCCCCTGAGAGCCATCTCCAACGCATACAGACCGGTCATTTTTGCCTTCACAGTCAGATGCTGCCCGGTGAGCACAGGGGATAAATTGGAGATAGGCCGCCAGTTTGTGGACGGTATCGCCTTCCGGCATGCCAGACGCACAGGCCGTTCAGGCGTTGAGTGTCGGCGGGTGGGCACTCCGCGCCAGCCACTGCTCCAGCTGTCTGCCGGGCAGGGGCCGGCTGACGAGGAAGCCCTGGATCTCGCTGCAGCCCTGATCGCGCAGGAAACGCAGCTGTGCCTCGGTCTCCACGCCCTCGGCGATGAGGTTCAGCCCCAGGCCGTGGCCGATGGAGATGATGGCCTTGATGATGGTGTGCTGGCTCACGTCCCGATCGGTCTCCCAGACGAAGGACTTGTCGATCTTGAGCGTGTGGATGGGGAATTTCTGCAGGTAACCGAGGGAGGAATACTGGGTGCCGAAGTCGTCGATGGCGATGCGCACACCGCGGGCGGCGAGGTCCTTGAGTTTCGAGACCACGCTGCTCGGATCGTGGATGAACAGGTTCTCGGTGATCTCCACCTCAATGCGTTCCGGCGGCACGCCGTGCCGGTCCAGGGTCGACATAAAACAGTCGACGAATTCCGGCAGTTCGAGACAGCGCGGTGAGAGGTTGACGCCGATGCGCGGCGGGGCGATGCCCAGGTCGATCCATCGCCGCAGCAGGCGGCAGGATTCGTCCAGGACCCACTTGCTCAGGGGGATGATCAGCCTTGTCTCCTCGGCCACGCCGATGAACTCGTTCGGCGAGAGCAGCCCCCGTTCGGGGTGGTTCCAGCGCACCAGGGCCTCCACGCCGCGGATGCGTCGGCTGACTATGTCCACCTGGGGCTGGAAATGCAGCTCGAACTCGGTCTGTTCGATGGCCCGTTGCAACTGGTGTTCGATGTGCAGGCGCAGGTCCGCATCGGCGCGCATCGCCTCGTGGAAGAAGGCATGGCCGCCGCTGCCGGCGCGTCGGCCGTGGTAGAGGGCGATGTTGGCATGCCGGATCAGGGCCTCCGGGCTGTCGCCATGGTCCGGGTAGAGGGCGACACCCGCGCTGGCCGTGAGTTTGTGCGGGGTGTCGCCGATCTGGAAGGGGGCGGTCAGTTCCTGGGCGATGCGATCGAGTACCGCCTGCACATCGTCCTCGCCGCGGATGGGGAGGTTGAGCAGCAGGAACTCGTCCGCGGCCAGCCGGGCGAGGGTGTCGCCGCCGCGCAGACAGCGCTGGATGCGCTCGGAGATCTGTTGCAGCACCTCGTCGGCCCGCGCATGGCCATAGAGGTCGTTGATGGCGCTGAAGCGGTCCATGTTGAGGTAGATCACCGCGAAGCGTTCGCGATTGCGCTGGGCCTGGGTGATGGCCAGACCCAGGCGGTCGCGGAAGAGCTGCCGGTTGGGCAGCCCGGTCAGGGCGTCGTGGTTGACGTGGTGGGCGGCCCACTCCGCGGCCTCGCGCTGGACGGTGATGTCCCGCGCCACGCCGTAGCAGCAGGATCCCTCGCTCTCCCAGGGCTCGGGCGGGTGCAGCGCGGGACGGTTGGTCTCCGGGATCGAGGAAAAGAAGATTTGAAATATCCGATAGCCCCTGCTGTCCTGGTTGCTGGCAAGGCGCAGTTCGACGGTCAGCGGCGGCTGGCCTTCGAGCTGGCGTTCCCTGAGCACGTATCGAGCCCGCTCCCGGTCGTCGGCGTAGACCAGGTCCACCATGGGGCTGCCCAGCAGGTCCTGGCGGGCGATGCCCAGGGTTTCCTGGACGCGGTCGTTGATGAAGGTGATGCGGTTGTCGTCGTCCAGGGTGAAGATGATGTCGGGGGAGTTGTCGACCAGGAAGCGGTGCAGCCGTTCGGACTGGCTCACCAAGTGCTGGAAGGACTTGTATTCGCGTTCCAGCCAGCGTTGCCTGAGCGCGCCGCGGATGCGGTGCAGCAGGAAGTCCGGTTCGATCGGCTTGCGCACGAAGTCGGCGGCCCCCAGGCGCAGGGCCTGGATGGCGGCGTCGATCTGGGTCTCGCCGCTGACCACGATGACCGGCAGATGGTCGCCCTTCTCGCGCACCGTACGCACCACCTCGTGGCCCGACATGTCTGGCAGGTTGATGTCCACCAGCACGAGGTCGTAGGGTTCGGTCGCCAGACGGCCCAGGCCGGCGGCGCCGGTCAGGCAGGTTTCGGCTGACCAGCCGGCGTTGCACAGCAGGGACGCCATGCTCTGGGCAAATCGGGCGTCGTCCTCGATGATCAGGATGCGGACGCGCTTGTCGTCCATTGCCCGGCCCTCAGGCTTGCCCTTGTCGCCCCAATAGATCATCAGACCTTGCCCCCAGCACCGTTCCTGACCTCCCCCGGCAGCAGGAGCTTGAAGCGCGTCCCCGCCGGCGTGCTGTGGCACTGTATCACCGCACCCAGTTCCTCCACCAGACGGCCGACGATGGACAGGCCGAGCCCGGCGTGACTGCCGCCCTTGCGGCTGGGCACCGGGGCATAGAGGTGCTCCAGAACCTCTGCGGGGATGCCCGGGCCGGTGTCCTGCACGACGATCTCCACGCTCTCCTCACCCGTGCTGCTGCGCCAGCGCGCGGTGGACAGGCTCAGGCGCCCGCCCTGCGGCATGGCCTCCACGGCGTTGAAGATCAGGTTGATGAGGACCTGCTTGAGCCTGTTGCCGTCGAGGCAGAGGGGTTGCAGTCCCGCGTCGGGCTGGAATTCGGTCTGGATGCGGGTCATCTCGGGTTTACCCCGGCGACAGAATTCGAGCACCTGGCCGATGAGGGCGTTGAGGTCGACGCGTTGCGCCGCGCCGTCTGCAAACGCCCCGGTCTGCCTGAGCGTCTGCAGGATGACGCCCACACGGCGCAGCTCCTCGCGCATGAGCTCGATCTCCTGCGCCGACTCGGGTTCGTTCGCCAGGCGATCGCGCAGGATGGCGAGATAGTTGTGCACCACCCCCAGGGGATTACCCACCTCGTGGATGACCTGGCGCGCCTTGAGCAGGCATTCCTCGGTGAGGGTCTGCCGCGCCTGCGCCAGGGACGCGGCCTGGGTGCGGGCTGCGTGGAACTGGCGCCCTGCCTGTATTGCGTAGGCCTGGAGCAGACCCTGCCGGGCACGCAGCGCGGCGGCCCCGGCGGTGTCGATGCCCAGGGCGAGCACGCCCATGGGCAGTCCGGCATGGGCTAGCGGCAGACAGACCAGGGCCTCTGCGCCCAGCAGCCGGCACAGATGCCTGTCCGCCAGGCTGCCGGCGGCGGCCTCCGGCTGCAGGATCTCGGGCCGGCCGCCATGGGCCCGGCCGATGGCCGAGTCGGGCGCCGGCAGGCGGATGCGGATCTCCTCTACGCGGGGATGGCGCCGGTCCGCGCTGACGCCGCGCAGGACGCCGTTTTCCGGCAGGAACAGGGCCGCCCCGCGGGTGCCGAACAGCAGCTGCGCAGCCTGGACCAGGGCTAAGCAGGCCTCATCGACACCCGGAGGACACGCCGCCTCATCCAGCGCGCCCGCCGCCAGCAGCTGGTTGGAGGTCGCCCGGGCCAGGCGGGCAAGGACGTCCTGATCGGCGGATGCGGCGGCCGGGCCGGAGTGGTCCGGCACAGCGATGCCGAACTGGCCCGCGATCTCCTTCAGGTCCTTGCGCGCCTGACCCAGCATGGCCTCGGCCTGGGCCGCCTCCAGGCCACAGGCCGTGTCATCCTCGGGCGCCCAGCCTGCGCTGCCGAGACGGTCGGCCAGGGCGACGATACGCACCAGGGGGTGGGCGCCGGCGACCCGCTCGCACGATTCGTGGTGGTAGCGCAGGCTGTCGCAGAACAGGAGATCGAGCTGCCAGCGCTCCGCCAGCCAGGCGCCGGCCTCGGCGTGGTCGAGGTCGAAGCGTGCGCGCTCCTCCCGCTGCAGCAGGCGCTCATCGAGGTCGGCGGCGAACAGGGCGGCGTAGTCCTCGGGCATGGCCGCCAGGAGGGCGAGCCGGCCGACGTCGTGCAGCAGGCCGGCCAGATAGGCCTCCTCGGCGCGGGGATAGTCGAAGTGCTCGGCCAGTTGCCGGGCCAGCAGGGCGGTGAGCAGGGCATGGCACCAGAAGGGGGCGAGGTCGGCCTTGCCGCCCCCCTGGAAACGTGCGAACAGGTCCAAGACCGCCTGGTTGAGGGCGATGCGGCGCACGGTCTGGGTGCCCAGGATGGCCAGGGATTGGGTGAGGCCATCCACGGCGCGGCCGCGGTTGTAATAGGGGGAGCGGGCGATGCTCAAGATGCGGCCGGCGATAGCGGCGTCGCGGCGTACCACCTCGGCTATCTCGGCCAGGCCGCTGTCCTCGGATTCACACTGCTCGACGACCTGCAGCAGGACCTGGGGCAGGGCAGGGAGCTGGGCAGAGGCCAGCCTGTGACGGATCTCCTGCTGTACCTCTGGGCTCGAGACCATGGGGCGCGTGGTCGTTCTTTTCAGCTGGCAACGGCCCTATATCGGCCTCGACGCGAAACTCTTTAGGATTTTCGCGCCTCGGCGATGGAGTATGGCTGCGCCAGCCGTATTTCAGCGCGGTGGAGGACCCAGGCCGCCGTATTCCGGCGTGTAGCCCAGCTTCATCAGTATCGCATGCAGGGGCGTATCCTGCACCGCCACACCGTCCACCGTTGCCAGGACGAAATGGCGCCGTCTGCCCGGCGGCAGCTCGGCGAGGGCGACCAGGGCCGCGGCTAGCTGGGTCTCCGGATCCGGCAGTTGGCCGGGAAAGGTCAGCAGACCGTGCCCGCCAGGCTGCAGAAAGAGGGCGAGGCGACCATCCACCAGCACGACCCAGGCGCCGGGGACACGGCACGGCCGGCCTCGCCTGTGCACACGCCTTTGGGCAAAGACCTCAGCGGGGCGCCAGGGCGGCGTAGTACTCGGAGATGGCCGCGATGTCGGCGTCCGTCAGAGGCTGGCCCATGGCGTGCATGGCGGACTGGTGGCGTTTGCCGTCGCGGTAGTCGTGCAGCACCTGTGCCAGATAGGCCTGCGGTTGCCCGTCGATGCGCGGCACGATCATCTCCGGATTGCTGGCACCGGGGCCGTGGCAACGGTCGCAGCGCTCTGCCCATTGCGCGGCGATGAGACCGCCTGGCGTGCCATGCTGTTTTGGTGTCTGAGCGGCGTAGAAGGCGGCGATGTGGTTGAGCTGGGCATCGTTCATGCGTGCCAGCAGGCGCTGCATCTCCGGGTGCGCACGGCTGCCGTCGCGGTAGGCCTTCATGGTGGCCACCAGATACTGCGGATCCTGGGCGGCCAGCGCGGGGGTGGCGGCATCGATGGTGTGCCCCTGCAGGCCGTGGCATTTTCCGCAGCCGCTGCTCAGTCGCTCGCCCGTGGCTACCTCGCCGGCGACCTTCCTCGCCTGCGCCTTGACGGGCTGGGCGGCATAATAGTCGGCCAGGTTTTGCAGGCTCACGATGTCCAAGGCGCTCAACTGCGCCTGCATGGACGCATGTTTGCGTTCACCCTGCTTGTAAGCCTGCATGGCGGCGATGAGGTAATCCCGATGCTGGC
>Ga0209721_1000801_pt1 | contig 26160 bp, 27 predicted proteins | sample TshhotsprinmetaG_FD_184139 | JGI IMG/M metagenome (GOLD analysis project Ga0209721, IMG submission 184139) | Hot spring microbial communities from South Africa to study Microbial Dark Matter (Phase II) - Tshipise hot spring metaG (SPAdes)... | ecosystem: Environmental > Aquatic > Thermal springs...
GGAATTCGACGACCTCCTGGAGTTCCTGTTTGGCCTCGTCGGCGCCGGCAACATCGGCGAAGGTGACGGTGGGCTTGTCGCCAGTGAAGACGCGGGCGCGACTTTTGCCGAACGAGAACGCCTGGTTGCCTGCGCCCTGGGCCTGGCGCATCAGAAAGATGAAGAAGCCGGCCAGCAACAGCACCGGCAGCACCGAGAGCAGCACCGGCAGCAGATTCGACCAGACGCTGGGCGGCACGACCACGATCTGGATCTGGTTCGTTCCCGGCCCGAACGCGTTTTCGGGCACGCCCAAATTGCGCAGCGTCTCGATCACGCTGCCCACCTCTTCTTTGCGCGAGCGCACCTGGCGGTCGTCGGTGAGCGTCACGGTCAGGTCATCTCGCTCCACTGCGATGCGTTTGACCTTGCCCTCGCGCGCCAGTTGCGCCACCTGGCTAATGTCTACGGCCGGTATCGTCTCGCGATTGCGGGAGAAGGACGCGAACAAAAAGACGCCCAACCCGATCAGCAGGATCAGATAAATCAAATTGTTGCGCACCGAGCGCATGTTGTTCTCGTTCATGTCGTCAACACCGATATCACTCGCAGCAATACAGCCACGCTGATAATAGAGTTTATCACAAGTTCGGCCAGCGTCAAAGGAGCGAGAAACGCGTCGGTTGGCGCCAAAGCCGCGCCGCATGCTTGATTAGATCATGATCGCGCCGGAGCCGTGGGCGATTCTGTAGCGGCTCTTCCGGTAAATACAACAACCATCGAGGGTTTTGGGCCGCGCGCAACACCGTGCTATAATAAATTATTCATCATGTGATCCGCGAATTTTGCAAGGAGCAGTGCGTGTCGAATACGATATCGGAGAAGCCGGGCCCGGAACGGCCGCACCGATCCCTGGGCGACTACGTCGGCCTGGTGGCCAGAGGCTTCTGCATGGGCGCGGCCGATGTGGTTCCTGGCGTGTCGGGCGGAACGATGGCGTTTATTCTGGGCATCTATGAGGAGCTGGTAGAGAGCATCCGCATCATCGGCCGGCCTGTTTTTTGGCGCCCTGTGTTCTCTTTGCGATGGAGACAGGCGTTTCAGGTGCTCAACTGGCCTTTTCTGCTGGCAGTGGCCTCGGGCATCGGGCTAGCCGTGATTTCGTTGGCGCGCGGCCTGGAATGGCTGCTGATCCATCGGCCGGTGCTTTTGTGGAGTTTCTTTTTTGGGCTGGTATTGGGGTCGGCGCTCATGGTCAGTCGGCGGGTGAAGCGGTGGCGTCTGCCGCTCTGGACGGCGCTGCTCGTTGGCGCGAGCGGTGCCTATTTGCTCGTCGGCCTGGTACCGCTTCAGACGCCGAATAGCTGGTGGTTCCTGCTGTTCAGCGGTGCGCTCGCTGTCTGCGCCATGATCCTGCCGGGGATTTCGGGCGCATTCGTTCTGCTGCTGCTGGGCAAATACCACACCGTGTTGAACGCGGTGAATCAACGCGATGTCGTCACGCTGGCGTTCGTCGCTGTGGGCGCAGCGATCGGCCTGGTCAGTTTCGCCCAACTGCTCGGGTGGTTGTTCCGCCGTTATCACGATGTGACTGTGGCTCTGCTCATCGGTCTGATGCTCGGCAGTCTGCGCAAGGTCTGGCCGTGGAAGGTTACGCTGGAAACGGTCTCCGACAGTCGCGGTGAGCTGATCCCTATCGTTCAGCAGAACATCTTCCCCGATTTGTTCATCGGGACCGCGCCGAACGGTGAATCTTTCGCGGCGATCGGACTGGCCGTAGTTGGGTTTATCATCGTGGTGTTTCTCGAACAACGAGGAGGTCGTCGGGGCCGGGTTGTGGACAGGTTGCCTCAGACGGCGGATTAATCGGCGAAGGTTTGCGCTGCGATCTGGAGGCGGCGCAAACGGGGAGTGCTACCGCACATGGACTTCGATCTGGTCAAACTCATCGAGACGGTCGGCTATTTCGGCCTGTTTTTCATCATCTTCGCAGAATCCGGGCTGTTTTTTGGCTTTTTCTTTCCGGGCGACAGCCTGCTGTTGACGGCCGGGTTGCTGGCATCGCGACACGTCCTGGAGATCGGCATCCTGGTTCCGTTGCTGTTTGTGGCCGCAGTGCTCGGCGATAATGTCGGGTACTGGTTCGGCGCCAAGACCGGCCCGCGCATCTTCACCCGACCGAACTCGCCGCTTTTCAGGCGAGAGAATTTGTTCAAGGCGCATGCTTTTTATGAAAAACACGGCGGCAAGACGATCACCCTGGCGCGCTGGTTGCCGGTCATCCGCACTTTTGCGCCGATCGTGGCGGGCGCAGCCAGTATGAACTACCGCCGGTTCGTCATCTTCAATTTGATCGGTGCGCTGTTCTGGGCGGTCGGAATGACGTTGTTGGGCTATGGGCTGGGCCTGTGGTTCGGCTCCATCGAGGGCGTGGACAAGTATTTCACGTTGTTGGTCCTGGCTTTCTTCTTTATCCCCGGCCTGCCCACTCTGATTCACATCTGGCACGACAACAAAGACAGATTGCTCGATCTAGTGCGCACGCGCGTGTTGGGCCGGCCACCTGCTGCGCGCGGCGCTTCGGTGGACGATCCACCGCCGGCCGCACGACCATGACCCACAGCCTGATCGTGGCAGCCGATGCGTCAGCGCGCTCGCTGCGCTGCCACGATTAGATCCCCTGATCGCTCCGCGTCAAACGGTTCGGCCGGCAATGCCAGGCGGCCGAACGTCTGTATCCGCTCGAAACCGGTTTCGTTCAACACGGCCTCCAGATCGGCTCGAAATAGCGGTCGCTGCGGCGTGGTGTGCACTGCCACCTCCCAGCGTTGTGCCATCTGATGGAAGAGGGCCACGTGAAACAGGATGCGGCCGGCCGCCGTATCGTAGTCGGCGAAGCGCCACACGAGGACCGGCTGTCCATTCAGCTCGCCGCCCTGCGCCGCAAACCAGCGCGGTTGCTGCCGCCAGCGCAGGTCGTAGTTCAAGTTTTGCAGGAGCAACAGGCCGCCTGGCCGCAGTGCGGCTGCCATGTTCTGCAGCGCGCCGCGCAGCGCCTCCTCCGTGAGCAGGTGAGGCAGCGAGTTGCCGAGGCATAGCACGGCATCATAGCGGGCGTTTCCCGGCAGCTCGGTCAGTCTGGCAACTGCGAATGACATCGGCAGGTCTGTGGCAGCAGCTTTTTGCTGCGCCAGCGCAATCATGGCCGGGCTCGCATCCACGCCCATCACCGTATAGCCCTGGCGGGCCAGCCACAGCGCATGTCCGCCGCTGCCGCACGCGGCATCCAACACGCGTTGCGCCGCGATGGCTTCCAGTCGGGCGCGCAGGAAGGGGCCTTCGCTCGCCAGTCGGGCTTCCCAGTCGGTCATGACGTCGAACAGCGGCGCCAGCGCATCGTAGAAGGTCGTGCTATCATCCGGCAAGACGCCTCGACTCATGATATCTCCGGCCGGGAATCGGCGAAAATCACCAGGAACGGCAGCTCGATGGCACCGACCGGGCAGGCCGGCTCGCATCCGCCATCGTATGCGCACAAATCGGGCCGCGCGAGGACGGCTTTGCCGTCGGCCAATGCCAGCGCCTGCGGCTGGCAGGCAGTGATGCAATCGCCGCAGCCGGTGCACAGGTCACGATGAATTTGGGGAAGGATCAGGTCGTTCACGGCATGCTCCGCCATTTTATTCCTGGCGACGCGTTCAATATAGCATTGCCGGTTCGCGGCGTCAGGGACTTTTGTCGCATGGATGCGGAAATGGGCAAATCGGCAAATGGGTGGCGGTGGACTTTAGCCCAGGTCGGCGGCGGCAGAGAGACCGGCGCGATCGATGATGACGATGCGGTGGCGGTCGAAGCGGATCAGCCCTTCATCGGCCAGTTCGCGCAGGGCGCGGCCGATCATCTCGCGCACGGTCCCCAGCCGGGCGGCCATGTCGGCCTGGCTCATCATGTGGCTGCGTTCGATTGCGCCTGATTGGCTGGGCCGCTCGGCTTCGGTCAGCAATAGCCGTGCCAGCCTGGCTTTCACCGATCGCAGCGCCAGGTCTTCGACCATCGCCACCAGATGCCTTGCCCGCCGGGCCAGACTCTCGATCAAGGCCCAGGCCAGCTCGGGATCGCGTTGGGCCAGGCGACGCAGCTCGGCGCGGCCGATGCAGTACAGCAACGAGTCGGCTGTGGCAGCCACGTTGACGGGATTCGGCCCGCCGTCCAGTGCGGCCACTTCGTTGAAGGTGTCGCCGGGGCCCAGGTGCTGCACGATGTGTTCCCGGCCCTGGGCCGAGAGTTTGAAGATCTTCACGCCGCCGGCAGCGACCATGAACAGGCCGGCGCACGGTTCCCCCTCCAGAAAGACGATCTGGCCGCGTGCATAGCGTCGTGGCGTCGCGGCCTGTGCCAGCGCGGCGAGCGTCTCCTCGGATAGGCTGGCGAAATAGGGGGCGCGTCGCCACAGGGATGATTCCGGCGAGGGCAAATCGTTCACGCGATGTGCCTCTGAGATGTCACGATGGCCGCGGCAGGGCATCGGGATAGGCGCTCAGCAGCTCGGCCAGCCGCGCCAGGTCAGCCGGGCCGAGGGTGCCCACAACCTGGCCCGCTTCGACGACCACGCCATCGGCGCCCCGGCCCAGTCGTTCGCTGGCTCGGATCAGCGGATCGCCCGGTGCAAAGCGCAGGATCTCCCGGCGCATGGCGTGCCCGACGGTCGCTGTGGGGCCGGCTTTGCGCAGGGCGCGCAGCAGGTCGGGGCGCATCAGCAGGCCGACGAGACGGTCGTCGTCTACGACCAGGAATGCCTCTTGTGACGAGTTGACGATGCGGCCGGCCACGTCGCTGAGCGTCTGCATGGGATGCAGGCGCATGCCCACCGGCTGCATGGCCTGGCGGACGGTGAAGCCGTGCAGGTTGACGCGTGTGCGCACTTCTTCTCGCTCCTGCCAGGCGCCGAAGAAAACGAACAGGGCGATGGCGGCCAGGAAGAGATCGCCGGCCAGCAAGGCCGCCATCCCCAGCAGCAGCGCCAGCGACTGACCAATGGCCGCCGCGATGCTCGTCGCCGAGCGATACGAGATGACCGCGGCCAGCATGGCGCGCAGCATGCGGCCGCCATCGAGCGGGAAGGCCGGGACCAGGTTGAAGAAGGCCAGCAGCACGTTGTTGGCGATCAGGACAAGCCAGAGCGATTCGATGCTCATGTCGCCGATGAGGTCGTAGAGCAGCCAGGGCGAGGCGATCAATGCCAGCATCTCGTCGGGCCCGAACCAGGCCACCGCGGCCAGGCTCAACACGAGCGCCACCAGGATGTTCATGGCCGGGCCGGCCGCGGTCATGACGAATTCCTGGTAGGGCCGCTGCGGCATCCTGGCGATGCGCGCCAGGCCGCCGAGTGGCCACAGAGTGATGTCGGCCACGTGCACCCCGAACAGCTGCGCCACCAGGCTATGCCCCAGCTCATGCAGGAGGACGCAGAGAAAAAGCAGCAGCATGAGGGCGACCATGAAGGCGACCCCCTGCACGCGATCCGCCCGGTTGAGGGTGAAACCATTGTAGGCGGCCCAGACCATCACCAGCAAGAAGGTGATGTGGATGCGGATCGGGATGCCGTTGACCGAGAGAAGCTTGAACGACCAGGACATCAGCAGACCTCCCGCATCTTTCCACGTGCCTGGCACGTGGCAGCGGCTCGTGTTTCTACGTGCCAGGCACCTGAGAGGGTGCCTGGCACGTGGCAACGGCTCGTGTTTCTACGTGCCAGGCACCTGAGAGGGTGCCTGGCACGTGGCGGCGGCTATCCTGGCCGATCAGGTGCCAAAGGACGCGCGCACGTCGGTCGGGCCGACGGCTATGGTTTTCTTCACGAAGCGCGAGCTGGCGATGAGCTTCTGGAGTTGCGCTTCGTAGCCGGCTGCATCCAGCGGCAGCTCCACTGCTCGGCCCAGGAAGGTGGAATAGAGCATGGCGTTGGCCAGCTCCAGTGAATGGATGCCTTCCTCGGCGCGGGCGATCAGCGGCGCGGCATCGAGGATCGCATCCACGAAGTTCTGGATGATGCCGGCATGCTGAGGGCCGCTGCCGGGTGGAACCGGGATCTCCACATGCCATACATCTGGCCGGCCGAACGTGGCCTTGTTGACGCGCGAAAACTCCGACACCGACACCTCGGTGCGGGTGAAGGTGATCTTGCCGCCTTCCAGGACGATTTTGCCGCGATCCCCGACGATCTCCAGGCGGTTGGTGCCCGGCGCCTCGCCGGTGGTGGTGATGAAGACGCCCGTCGCGCCGTTCGGGTATTCGAAGTAGGCCGTCACGTCGTCTTCCACTTCGATGTCGTGGTATTTGCCGAAGCGACAGAAGGCCAGCACCTTCGTCGGCATGCCGCAGATCCACTGCAGCAGGTCCAGGTTGTGCGGGCACTGGTTGAGGAGGACGCCACCGCCCTCGCCGCGCCAAGTGGCGCGCCAGCCACCCGAGGCGTAGTAGGCTTCGGGCCGGAACCAGTCGGTGATCGTCCACTGGATACGGCGGATCTCGCCCAGTTCGCCCGACGCGATCAGGCGTTTCGTTTTGATATACTTCGGGTCGGTACGCTGGTTGAACATGGCCGCGAAGACCAGCTTCGGGTCGCTGTGCGCCGCGATGAGCCGCTGCGCATCGGCGACGTGAACCGAAATCGGCTTCTCGACGAGCACGTGCAGGCCATTTTGTAGTGCGTCTATGCCGATGGTCGTGTGATCATAGTGGGGCGTGGCGATCAGGACTGCGTCCGCCTCGCCGGAACGGATCAGCGCTTCGCTGCTGGTGAAGGTTTTCAGATGGGCATAGGGCGCCAGCCGTTCCGGCTCGATGTCGCACACCGCGGTCACCGAGGCGCGTTTGATTTTGCCTTCCGCGAACAAGGACATGTGGTAGCTGCCCTGAATGCCGAGACCGATTACTCCTATTCTGACGTGATTCATGGCGATTTCCTTCTTGTGTGATGATTATCTGAGATCGCTGCATCACCTGTGCGTCAGGATACGGCCGTAGTAACGCACATAGTCCAGCATGCGTTCTTCCCAATAGACATAACCATGGACGCCGGGTCGAATCTGCCAGGTGTGGAGAAGACAACCTGCCAGGCCGAGAAGTTGAACAGATAGTTGCCGGCAATAGGCCAGGGTAACGAGGTCAAATCCGGGAAGAACTGGTAGAGCCCCCACAGCAGCCATGCCGCAGCCAGCACGATCCACGTTTTGCCGCGCTCCATGAGCACGAGCGCCAGCGGCAAAACCAGGAACAAGATCGTGTACAGCAACATGACATCTACGAGGTAGTAGGTCTGGTGCAGCGTGAGCACGCTGAGGAGCAGCCGCAACGGATTGCTGCGATCCAGGCCCTGAGCCCACGGCAGATTGAGCAGCTCGGAAACGGGCAGGATGATAAGGGTCAGCGCAATGGTGAGAAGGTAAAGTACGCCGGCGCGCTGGAGCACCTTCAGCAGGGTTGCGCCCATGCCGTTGCGATCAATCAGCCGGCGATAAACCAGCCCGGCGACCAGTCCCGACGTCAGGATGAAGCCCTCGGCGGCCGATGTGAAGAAACGATTGCCGCCGGTGATCAGGTAGAGCGGTGACGTCCCCCGCACGTGATCCACGATCATGGCGAAGACGAAGAAGCCGCGGAGCAGGTCAATGCGCAGACCACGACCATGCCGATCGATGTAGCATGAATCGGGGCTGGCCTCCAATGCCGGCACAGGACGCGGCCGCCCTCCTGGCGGCAATATCACATCGTCGTGGTATTCTTTTTGTACAACGGCATCAGGCTCTGCGCGGCGCCGCTGCGCCTTGAGCCACTTTTTCATCGGCTTTGTTCCTTTTGCGACCTCTCACGTGCCAGCCATCCTTCCAGGTGCCTGGCACGTTTGGCGGCGATTTTTTTCCGTTTAACCAAGCGGCTCCAGCCGGGCAGTGAAATGCCGCAACACCGGCGCCTGATAAACGATGCGATAGCCCGTCAGCCGGTTCCGCTGTGCGTGCACGGCCAGGATCACCTCGGCCAGATAGTCCACATGGCTCTGGGTGTAGACGCGACGCGGAAAGGCCAGGCGCACGAGCTCGTTCGCCGCCGGCTGCTCTGTCCCGTCGGGCCGGCGGCCGAACATCACCGAGCCGATCTCTACGCCGCGCACCCCGCCGAGCAAATAGAGCGCGTTGTTGAGCGACCAGGCAGGATATTGTAATGCCGGAATGTGCGGCAGCATGGCGCGCGCATCCAGATAGACGGCATGGCCGCCGGTGGGCTGCACGATCGGCACACTGGCCGTCACCAGCTTCTCGCCGAGGTAGGCGATCGAGCGGATGCGGTAGCGCAGATAGTTCTCGTCCAGTGCCTCGTACAGGCCCACGGCGATCGCTTCCAGATCATAGCCCGCCATACCGCCATAGGTCGGGAAGCCTTCGGTCAGGATCTCGATGTGGCGGCAGCGGCCGGCCAGGTCGTCATCGTTCAGGGCCAGAAAACCGCCGATGTTTGCCATGCCATCCTTCTTGGCGCTCATGGTGCAGCCATCTGCGTAGGAAAACATCTCGCGCGCGATCTCCAACGGCGTCTTGTCAGCATAGCCCGGCTCGCGCGTCTTGATGAACCAACTGTTCTCGGCGAAGCGGCAGGCATCTATGAAAAACGGGATGCCGTGCGCATGCGCGATCTGGCTGGCCGCGCGGATGTTGGCCATGCTCACCGGCTGCCCGCCGCCCGAATTGTTCGTCACCGTCATCATGATGGCTGGGATGCGCCGCGGGCCGATCTCTTTGATCGCGGCGGTCAGTGCCTCCAGGTCCATGTTGCCTTTGAAGGGGTGGATCAATTGGGGCTGGCGGCCCTCTGGGATCACCAGATCGCGCGCTTCGGCACCGACGTTTTCGACATGGGCGCGCGTGGTGTCGAAATGGGTGTTGTTGAGCACCACATCGCCCGGCCGGGCGATGACGCCGAACAGGATGTGTTCGGCGGCGCGGCCCTGGTGCGTCGGAATCACGTGTTTGAAGCCGGTGATGTCGCGCACGGCGGCCTCGAATTTGTAAAACGACGTGGCGCCGGCATAGGATTCATCGCTGGCGATCATGCCTGCCCACTGGCGTGACGACATGGCCCCGGTGCCGCTGTCGGTCAACAGGTCAATGAGCACATGCTCGGCGCGAAGCATGAATGGATTATACCCGGCTTCGGCCAGGTATGCCAGCCGTTCGGTATACGTGGTGAAGCGGATCGGCTCGACCGACCGCACACGGAACGGTTCAATGATTGTCTGCGGTCGAAAGTTGCTGAGCGCCATGACATCCTCCGGAGGCCAGGGAACGTCCTGCCTGCCAATCCAGCCACTGGGCGTAAAAATAGGCCGAACCGCCCGGCGCCAGCAGCGTCTCAGGCGCCGGCGGCCGGCCGATGATCTGTGCCCCGCGTGCCAGCAACTCGCCGACCGTTTGGGGCGCAGCATAGGTGCACAGCAACGTGGCGGTGTCCATGGTGACCAGTGCGGCGATTTCGGCGCCGGGCGCAGGCCGACGCAGCGCCGCTGCGCGGAAAACCGCGCTCACGATCATCACCGGCACGCGGCGCTGTTCTGGGCCGCGGCGCAGCTTGAAGCTCGCCGTCCACACGAGCAGCGGCCGACATGCTTCGTCCCAGCAATAGGTGATCGGCCTGGGCACAGCAGTCGGCCGACACCAGTAGGTGACGGGGCTGTCGTCGAGCGCGATGGGACAGCCGGCCTCTTCGAGCGCCTCGCGCGTGACGGCCTGGCTCCAGCTCTCGCCTGGATTGAGATGGCCGCCGATGCCGACGAACGCGAGGACGGCCGCTTGTCCCTGCGCGCCCAGGGGATGCGCGTCGGGATCGAGACCGAACACCAGCCGATCCTCCCACGTCAGCACCAGGCCCGTGCTGAGCTCGGCGCCCGGCCCACCCAGTTCGGTCAGGTGGAGCAGGTTGTGGCCGTTCGGCTCGAGGTCCTGGCCGGCCAGATCACTCTCATTCATGCTTGAAACCCGTGTTCACGCCGGCACGCCGGCATCCGCGTCCTCCAGGTCGGGTTCGCCCTTCACCCCGATCGTGTTGAGCGCCGCAATGGCCAGTTGGTCGGCGCGCTCGTTGAGCGGGTCGCCCGCGTGCCCCTTCACCCAGTGCCAGGTGATGCGGTGTGGCTGGGCGGCCGCGTGCAGCGCCTGCCACAGGTCGCGATTTTTTACCGACCGTTTCGTGCTGGTGCGCCAGCCGTTACGCACCCAGGCATGCAGCCACTCGGTGATGCCTTTTTTCAGGTATTCCGAGTCGGTGTGGATCTCGACCGTGCAGGGCCGCGTGAGGGCCTGCAGCGCAGCGAGCGCCGCGCGCAGCTCCATGCGGTTGTTCGTCGTCAGCGAGGCGCCGCCCTGCAGCACTTTCTCGTGAGAGCCATAGCGCAGGATGGCGCACCAGCCGCCAGGGCCCGGATTGCCGGCACATGCGCCGTCGGTGTAGATAATGACCGGAACAGGATCTGTCATCGCTCATCCCCGTACGCTGAAGCCGTGGCGCCGCGGCTCGTCGGGCGCTTCCAGCACCTCAACGTTCGTCACGTCGGCCATGGCCGGGCCGCGCCAGCACCAGGCGATCATCCGGTCCACGGCCGCGGCATCGCCCTCGAACAGCGCCTCGACCGCGCCATCCCACCGGTTGCGCACCCAACCGGTGACCCCCAGCGCGTTGGCTTGCCGGGCGCAACTGGCCCGGAAGCCCACTCCCTGGACAGTTCCCCGTACGACAACACGCACGCGTTTTTCGCTCATTGTTCTTCTTTCCTCGAAACCCGTCGTATCGCCGCTACGACTGCAGGCATCTCGGCGGTGCGATAGGCGTGCGCCATGTGGGGCGTGCTGTGCGCCAGGCCGATCTGTCCCGCCGGCGAGATGCAGATGACGCCGCCCAATCCGCCCACGCGCCTCTTGAAGTAGCTGATCGCAACCTCGGCCGCCACGTCGGCATCGCCCAGCAGCGCGATCTGATCCACCACAGTCTTTGCTAGCACGGTTTTCATGATTTGTTCGCCCCAGCCGGTGCAGGCGGCAGCCCCCACCGTGTTGTCGGCGTACAGGCCGCAGCCGATGAGGGGCGTATCACCCACCCGGCCCGGATGTTTGAAGAAGGTGCCGCCGGTGGAATTGCCCACGGCCAGGTTGCCGGCCGCATCGAGCGCCACCGCGCCTACCGTGTCGGCCGAGCCGAACGCAGGCCGGCCCTCGCCCCCTGCGGCGCGACGCGCCTGCCAGAGCCCTCGTTCGCGCTCGACGATCAGATCGTCGGGATCGCACAGCGGCAGGCCGACCGCGGCCGCGAACGCTTCGGCGCCCGCGCCGACCAGGAAGACGTGCGGGCTGTCGTGCAGCACCCGCCGCGCCAGGCTGATCGGATTGGCGACCCGTCTCACCGCGGCGACCGCGCCGGCCATGAGGGTGCGGCCGTCCATCATGCCTGCGTCGAGCTCGACCTCGCCATCCCGGTTTAGGTGCGAGCCGCGGCCAGCATCGAAGACGGGGTGATTCTCCATGACGCGTATGGCCGTTTCTACGGCATCGAGCGCGGGGCCGCCGGCCGTTAGCACGGCCCAGCCTGTCTCTGCTGCCGCCCGACAGCCCGCCACATGCTCGGCCTGCAACTCCGGCGGGATGTCCCACGCGCCGCCATGGACGACGATCGCGATGTTCATCTCATCTTTCTCCGAAGATCGCCCGGCCGATGCGCACGATCGTGGCGCCCTCGACGATGGCCGCTTCGAAATCGTCCGTCATGCCCATCGAGAGGTGTCGCCAGTCTACGGCCGGGAAGTGGGCGGCCAGCTCGTCGCGCAGGCGGCGCAGGCCGGCGAACACCGGTCGCGCTGCCTCCGGGTCGGCCACGATGGGTGCCATGGTCATCAATCCCTGCAGGCGCAGCCCGGGCAGGCCCACGATGGCTTCGACCGCCGCGGGCAGCTCGCCGGGCGCAAAGCCGTATTTGCTGGCCTCGCCCGCCACGTTGACCTCAAGCAGGATTGGCAGCGCGCGACCGGCCGCGAGGGCATGACGGCTCAATCGCATGGCGAGCTTGACCGAATCCACCGAATGCACCATGCTGGCCCACGGCAGCACCTGGCCGGCTTTGCGGCTCTGCACATGACCGATCATGTGCCATTGCGGGCCGGCCGGCGGGTGTCCGAGCAGGGCAGCCACGGCTGCGGCCTTCGGCGCGGCCTCTTCGACGCGGTTTTCGCCGAAAATGCGCAGCCCGGCCCTGAAGGCCGCGACCACTGTCTCGGCGGATTGCGTTTTGCTCACTGCGATCAGGGTGATCTCGGCTGGATCGCGGCCGGCGCGACGGGCAGCCAGCTCGATGCGCGCTCGCACCTGTCCGATCCGCTCCACGAGCGTGTCTTGATCCACGGTCATGGTCTGTCTCTCTCGTTTCAGCACGGCCTCTAATCGTGACGTAACGCCATCACTGCGCCGAAATGTCCCGTCTTTCCCTCGATCCGATACGAGTAAAACTCATCCACTCGACAGGCGGTGCACAGTCCGGCCACTTCGATCTGGCGCACGCCGGCCTCGGCCAGCCACCGTTGATTCGCGGCCCACAAATCCAGGTGGCGCCGCGATTTGCCGCTGCGAACGGGCAACAGCTCATCGGCCCGGTCGAACGCGGCCCGCACCGCGTTGGCCACCTCTTCCCCGATCTCATAGCAGCATGGCCCGATGCTGGGGCCGATGCCGGCCACCAGGTCGGCCGGCCGGCTGCCATACTCCCGGCCGAGCGCCTCGACCGCCGCGCGTGTGGCGCCTTGCACGGTGCCGCGCCATCCGCTGTGCACCACAGCCGTCGCCCGGTGCACCGGATCGTAGATCAGCACCGGCGTGCAATCGGCATATCGCAGCAGAATCGGCACGCCCGGTTGATTGGTTACGAACACATCGTAGCCGGTGTACACCTGCCCGCGATCGGTCTGTTCGATGCGCCGCACGTTGGCCGTGTGCCGCTGATTCGGGCTGACCAGGTCGGCGCGACGCAGGTTCAGGGCCGCGCAAACTCGTTCCAGGTTCTCACCGACCGCTGCCGGGTCGTCGCCCGTGCCGGTCGTCAGGTTGAGCGAGCTGTAGCGGCCGACACTGATCCCGCCGTGACGGGTGGTGATGGCGTGGATCAGCTCGTCGAAGCGATCCAGTGACTCGAAAGTGTAGTAGGCGATGCCGTTGTGTTGGTGTCGTTTCACGGTGATGCTCGTTATCGGTCGGTAGCCCGGTCGGCAACCGGTTCCAGGGCGAGTGTGAGATCGGCCACAGCACGGTTGGCGGGCAGTGTCACGCATACGCCGCAGGCGGCGCAGTGTACGGCGCCGGGTGGACAGCGATGGCCCGTTCGTTCGTCCGCGGCCAGCCGACGTTCGTATTGGAAAAATGTCGGTCGGATGCCGCTGGCGACGATATCCCACGGCTGACGGCTGCCGACCGACCGTGCAGCGGTGAATTCGGCGGCGCTCAGGCCATGGCGCGCCAGCGCCGTATGAAAAGCCCGGGGAGTTGGCTGCTCCAACTCCCACAGCACAGGCGCCAATCGGCGGTCGCCGCGCGCCAGCACCGCCTGTACTTCGGCCCATGACGGCGAATCGGCATCCACGGTGATCTCGTAGCGCGTCAGAGCCCGTTTCAATATGGCCTGACGCGCCTGCAATACCCGGACCGGGGCCAGCGCCTCCCACTGGAAGGGGGTGTGTGGCTTCGGCACATACGGTGTGGCATTGATCGTGATGCGACGCCGGAAGATGGTGCGCACTTTGAGAGTGAAGTCCACGATGCCCTGGATGTCGTCGTCCGTCTCGGTCGGGTGACCGACCATGAAATAGAGTTTCAGACCGGGAAATTTCAGCGTCTGAGCCAACTCAACGGCGTGCAGCAGATCGGCTTCGGTCTGGCTCTTGCCGATCACACGGCGCAGGCGTTCTGTGCCGGCCTCCGGCGCGATGGTCAGCGTCTGCGCAGCGCTGGCAGCCAGCGCCCGCAGCAGCGGCACGCTGATCGGATCGGTGCGCATGGAGCTGACGCTGATGCGGGCACCCAGTGCGCGCAGCCCATCGGCCAGCTCGTCAATGCGCGAATGATCGGAGACTGCCGCGGAGACCAGGCCGATGCCCGGCGGTCGTTCTCCTGTGGGGCCGCCGTGCGCGTAGACCGGCAGCCGCTGTGCCAGCGCCTCGGCCGCCCAGGCGAGGATGCGCGCCACGGGCTGCTCGCGCGGGGGCCGATACACGTATCCGGCCAGGCAAAAGCGGCAGCCCCGGCCGCATCCCCGCGCGATCTCGATCAGGCACATCTGGCCGAACTCGGCATCGGGCGTGTACAGGTGCGACACTGGCTCCAGGCGGTTCACATCGGCCACCCACAGGCGCTCGATCGTCCGCGGCGCGCCGGCACGCAGCGGGGTGAAGCGCGCCGGCACATAGACGCCCGGCAGCCGGTCCAGCTCGTCCAGGAGCGCCGCGCGGTCATGGATGCCGTCGCGCAGGAGCGCGATCAGCCGGGGCAACAATTCCTCGGCCTCGCCGATCACGAGCGCATCGAAGAAGGGCGTCAGCGGCTCGGGATTGGCCGAGACGGCCGGGCCCCCGGCGATCAGCAGGGGCCGGTTTTGGGTCAAGGCCGGCGCGGCATCCAGTCGGTCGGTTGGATCGAGCATCAGCCCGGCCCGCCGCAGCATGGCGATCACGTTGAAGTAGTCCAGCTCGAACGAGATGGTGAACGCCCACACTGCGAAATCGGCCACCGGCGTCTGCGATTCCAGGGTGATCAACGGCCCGCGGGTTGCCTGGGCGTCTGGCCAGAAGACGCGCTCGCAGACCACATCCGGCACCGCGTTGAACGCGCGGTAGAGGATCTGCAGGGCCAGACTCGCCATGCCGATGGCGTAGCGATTCGGGTAGGCCAGCGCCACGGTGAGCCGGCCGCCATGATCTTTGCGGATCGTGCCGGTTTCACGATCCAGAAGTGCCCTGGCTGCAGCGATTTGTTTCCAGGAAACCATGGAAAGCTGACCCGAAATCAGGCTGTGCCGGCTGGCTTGCGGCACGCATCACGGGAGGGCATGGCTCACGTTTTGCAGTTGCATCCGCCAGTTTTCCGGCAACCAGCCCCACTCTTCCAGCACGGTTGCGATAATGGCGCCGGCTTCGCGTGCCGTGTACCACAGGCGCAACGATGGCGCGATGTCGTCCACGCCGGTGAAGGTCGGGCTGGCGACCGCGGCCACGCCCGCACGGCGGAACAGCCAGAGCGCCCGAAAGATGTGAAGTGGATGGCTGACCACGATGGCGGTGCGCCAGCTGCGCGCGACCATCAGCTGCGCGGCAGCCTGCGCGTCTTCGGCGGTGTTGGTCGTACCGTCGCCCAGGAAGATGCGCTCTGCGGGCACGCCCTGCTGAATCGCCAGACGGCGGCACACGGCCGCCGCGGAGAGCCGTTCGTTTTTGAAGCCGCCCGTGCAGATCAGATAGGGCGCCTGGCCGGCCCGCCAGATCTCTACAGCATGAAACACGCGGCTGGCCAGGTCTGGGCCGGGCGCGCCGTCGGCTTCGACGCGGGCGCCCAAGACGACGATCACATCGCCGCGGCTGGCTGTGGCCGTGCGGCCGGCGCGATCTACCTGCCAGATGAGCAGGCCCAGGCCCAGGCTTCCGATCAGCAGCAGAAGGCTCGCGCCGATGCCAATTCCGGTGAATATCCTTCTCACAGGAGGCGATTATAACACGGACGGAGAAGATGGCGAAAAGCCTCGCGCGGGCGTCAGACCCTTCGGGTTCGCTGATGACAAACTCGAAGGGTTTTTTGACCTATTGAAATTCGGGGAAGGGGCTTTCGCCCAGGTCGCGCAGGAGGGCGTTGAAGGAGACGCCGATCGGATAGAGACAGCTTTGCGGATTGCGGCCGGCCAGCTTCCACTCCAGGGCTGAAAGGTATGCCGCGCCGTAGATCATGCGTCCCCGCCACGCCTCGCCGTAGAGCACGACGAACTCGTAGGGCACGGTGGCCGGCTGGAGGACGTAGTCAATCTGGTTGAGGATGCCGCGTTTGCGGTTCTCGTTGTAGGCGTTGCAGCGCTCAATGGCCGCGCGCAGCTCCCGGTAGGGTCGGGCCTGCTCGGCCGGCATGGATGGCTGTTTGGGCAGCGCGGTCAGCGTGGCCTTGATGCCCGGGATGGGGGTGAGCATGGGCATGGACATGGCCGGCGCCGGTGTGCTGGCGCGCGCGACGGGCGTCGCGATCGTTGCGGCTCTGGATGGGATTGCAGTAGATCGGGTCGTTGCGCGCGTACAACCGACGACCAACAGGCTCAGCATTGTGCCGGCCAGCAGCAAGCCGCACACAAGCAGACGATGCAACCGCGGTTCGGTCATTTCTTCAATAGCGTCTGCACAAAGACGTACAGGTTTTCCATCCCCGAAGGGCTGATCTGCAACGGCCCAAACAGGTGTTCGTTGCCCAGTTTGCCCTTGCCACCCGTGCGCAGAATGTCCTCGAATTCGGCAGCGGTCATCGTCCAGCCTGCCACACCTTTGCCTTTGCCCTCGACCCCCTCGCCGTTGGCGCCGTGACAGCTGGCGCATTTGTTGGCGTAGATCGTCTGGCCGGCGACCGGATCGCCGCCCGTGGCCGGGACGGTCACCGCGGGCAGGGGCGTTAAGACGGTCGTCGCCTGTGCGAAGACTCCCTGCGGTGTGGGGATGCGTTCCACGGTGGGCGGCGGTGTGCCCGCGCCGCCACATCCGATCAGGCCGATCATTATGAACAGGATCAGTCCCCGGAATGCCACTCGGTTGATCATGGCCCTGTTGCGCATCGTTCTCCTCCTCAGTCTATGAACGAATGGTGATCTTCGGATCGAGCGCGTCGCGCACGCCGTCGCCCACAAACGAAAAGCCCAACATGGTCAGGGCGATGAGGACGGTGGGAAAGAGGCCGACGTGCCAGTAGACCCGAATGTAGGCGCTGCTGACGCCGACCATTTTGCCCCAGCTCGGCAACGGGTCATTGACGCCGATGCCCAGGAAGCTAAGGCTGGCTTCGGCGAAGATGGCCGCCGGGATGCCGAAGCTGAGGGCGACCAGCAGCGGCGTTAAGGCATTGGGCAGGATATGCCGAAAGATGATGCGTCCCTCGGTAGCGCCGACGGCGCGCGCTGCGCCCACGAATTCCTTTTCGCGCAACGAAAGGAATTGGGCGCGCGTCAGGCGAGTGACGCCGATCCAGCTCGTTAGGCCCAGCACCAGGATCACTTTTTCCAGGCCACCGCCCCACACAGTGATCAAGAAGATGGCGAAGAGCAGGCCGGGGAAGGCGGTCATCACGTCTATGAAGCGGGTGACGATGAAGTCGGCCATGCCGCCCCTATAGCCCGCCAGCGCGCCGAGCGGGATACCGATGGTGAACGCGATCAGCTGGACGGCCAGCCCCACCGTCAGGGAGGTGCGGGCGCCGTAGATCAGTCGGCTCAAAAAGTCACGGCCGACCTCATCGTTGCCCAGCGGATGCCGCGGGTCAACGAACGGGAATTGCAAGACTTTGCTGAAATCGGCCTGGTCGTAACGATAGGGCGCCAGGAAGTCGGCGAAGATGGCCAGGAAGAGAAAAAACACCACAAGCACCAGGCCGAACATGGCCAGACGATTGTGATAGAAACGACGTAGTGCATCGCTCCACAGCGTGCGCTGACGTCTCGTCAGTTTGGTGTCTATGGAGGGCTCTGCAGCGGTGAGCGGAGTCACTGCCATACGGTTACGCCTACTTCATGGTGCCGCCGAGCCGGACGCGCGGATCGAGGACTACATACGCCAGGTCGGTCAGGATGTATGTGACGCCCCAGAGCACGGCGATCAACAGCATCAGCGCCATGATCATGGGGTAGTCGCGGTTGAATGTGCTGGTGACGAAGTATTTGCCCAGCCCAGGGATGCGAAAGACGGCCTCGATGAAGATCGAGCCGGTGATGAGGTCCGGGATGATGGGGCCGAGTGCGGTCACCATGGGGATGGCGGCGTTTTTGAGCACGTGGCGCCGGAGGATGGTGCGATCGCGCAGCCCTTTGGCGCGCGCGGTTCGCACATAGTCGGATTGCAGCGCATCCACCATGCTGGCGCGCGTGTAACGCGCGACCTGAGCCATGGGCATCAACGCATAGGCCAGCACGGGCAGGATCCAGTTTTTGGAGAAGACACCGGGAATGAGCCAGTCGGTCGGTTCGTTCCAGCCGCCCGAGGGCAGCAGCTTGAGCCCGTAGGCGAAGATCAGGATCAGCCACAGCGCGACGACGAAGTTGGGCAAGGTGGTGCCGAGCATCGAGAGAAAGGTGACGCCGGTGTCGATCCAGGAGCCACGATGGTAGGCTGCTATGGCGCCCAGCACTATGCCGACGCTGAACGCCAGCGTCACGGTCATCATGCCGACCTGAAAGGTGATGAACCAGGTTTTGGCGATCAGCGAGGTGACCGTCTCGGTGGGCACCTGGTAGGGGATGCCGAAGTCGAGCCGGAGTGCATGGCTCATGTAATTGATGTATTGTTTCCACACCGGCTGATCGAGGCCGTATTTGCGCATGATGTTGGCTTTGGCCGCGTCGGGCAGGCGTTGTTTGCCCTCGTCAAACGGCCCGCCAGGCACCGAATGCATCAGCGCAAAGGTGATGATAGAGACGGTGAAGAGGACGAAAATGAGCGATAGAATTCTCCCCAACAGATAACGCGCCATGTAGGTTCTCACGCAGACGTTGTACCCAAGATGCAGCCACGCGCCGATCGCACGGAAGGTTTCAGTTGCCGGTAGAGGGCAGGTGCTGGGGAGCCTCCCTGCGAATGGCCCGAGGACACATCCGGCAGGGAGGCAACATGGCACTCGGCCCGGACGCCCGGTTCAGATGCGCGGTGAGCGTCCGGCGCGTGGCTGTCCGTTATTTGTTCCGATGAGTCTTGAGGTTCATCACATCCTTGTGGATGTAGAAGTCGCCCCAGCACCAGTCATTGCCCCAATGCCAGGCCGAGATGCCGATCGAGTCCGGCTTGCGGAAGCAGTCGCCCATGACATACGGCTGGAACAGGTCGCCCAGCCAGCGATGGTCGATGAAGATGCCTCCCACGTCATCCACCAGGATCCGTTCGGCCTCCATGAACATCTGGGTGCGCTTGGCCGGATCGCCGGTCATGCTGCTGGCCTCCCTGACCAGCTTGTCGAACTGGTCGTTTTTCCAGGAGTGGCGGCCGGTGGAGAGCCAGATACCGAGCATGTTCGATGGATCCAGGTAATCCATGCCGTAGGAGACCGCGCCGAAGGTCAGCTTGGTCGGCTTGGCGTTCAGGGCATCCATGTAGACTTTGTAGTCCTTGTTGGACACTTCGATCTGCACGCCCAGGCAGCTCGAGATCGAGGCGGCAACGGCCTGGAAGACGGCTTGCCATGCCGGCGGTTCGTTGCGCAGCCACATCTCCAGCTTCGGGAAACCCTTGCCATCCGGATAACCGGCCTTGGCCAGCAGCTCTTTGGCTGCCTTGCAGTCATAGGCCTGGAGATCCTTCAGCTTGCCCTCTTTGTCCGAGGCCGGGAAGCCCGGCATGAGGAAGGAATAGGCCGGCATCCCCTTAATCGGTGTCAGCACGTTCGCGACGATGGACTCGCGATCTACGGCCTTCGCGAACGCCTTGCGCACGTTGATATCGTTGAACGGCTTGTTGTAGGTGTCCATCACCAGATAGTCGGTGCGGAAGTCGCCGAAGTGCGGGAAGTAGTTCTTCTTCAGCACCGGGTCTTTCTGGATGATCTCCATATCGGCCGGCGTGATCCATTCGTAGCCGAGATGGTCAATTTCGCGGTTCTGGAACGCAGCAAAGCCCGTCGCCACGTCCATGTACTGGACGATAACTTTCTGTAGCTTCGGCTGGCGGAACCCTCTGTACATCTCGTTGGCGACCATCTCGATGGTCTTGCCGGGTTCGAGCTTCGTCAGCTTGAACGGCCCGGCCGAGAGGCTCGTCTCGACCTTGCTGTTGTACAGGGGGCCGTACTTCTCCATCTGTTTCTTGGAGAGGACAAAGCTGAATTGCATCATGGAGGGGAAGGCAGGCCAGGGCACCTTGGTGGTGAATTGTAGCGTGTAATCGTCCACCGCCTTGACGCCGAGCTCGGTCACCGGCTTCTCGCCGGCGACGATCTCATCCCAGTTCTTCAGCACACCGGAATAGAACCAGGCGAAGTCCCAGGCATGTTTGGGATCGGGCAGATACTGGTAGGTGGCCACCCAGTCGTGGGCCGTCAGCGGTGTGCCGTCGGACCATTGCAAGCCCTTCTTGATGTAGAAGGTCCAGGTTAGGCCATCCGGCGAGACCTCCCATCGCTCGGCCGAGTTGGGGATGACGTTGAAGTCTCGATCCAGGTTAACGAGCTGATCCTGGAAGAGGTCAGAGGCGCAGAAACGCTGATAGACCTGCACCTGGAAGTCGAACGTGATGTGATTGCCCTTGATGTCGCACGGCTCGACCCACACTTGCATGCTGTAGGGCGCAGCGTCCGCGGGCAATTTTGTGCCGTACACCGTTGTGTCATCGGCGGGCGCCGGCGCCTTGGTCGGTTCGGGTGCTTTGGTCGGTTCAGGTGCTTTCGTAGGTTCGGGCGCTTTGGTCGGCTCCGCTGCTTTGGGCGGAGCAGTGGGTGGAGCAGGGGTGGGCGCCGGCGCGCACGCGTTGAGGATCAAGCTGAGCAGGACGACAACGCCGAGCATCCGCCATCCTTGTTTCGATAACATAGCTTCCTCCTTTAACATAGCTCCCTCCTTTTACCCTGCGCGAGCAAACACAAACGGGCAGCGACACATTCCGGTTTCAGAAGAGATCGGGCCTGTCGGCCGATATGCACACGAGACTTTCAGCCGCCTGTCCAGGGCCAGCAAAGCTGCCGTAGAACGATGACTTCGTGCGTTATTCGGACGGCCACCTCCGGGGAAAAAGGCTTGAGGTTCATTGCTTCGGTCCGATCGGTCAGCTCACCGATAGTCTAGCACAACTGATATGGGATTGTCAACCAACGCGCAACGCCCGACCAGATGGTCGGGCGTTGCGCGGGCAAAATCAGTTTCTACCGGCGAGCGCCTAATAGCGGATGTTAACCGGCATGCCGATGTAGGCGACATTGTACAGTTTCTGGGCTGCAACGTCCTGCAAGACGATGCAGCCGAAGGAGATCGGTGTGCCGATCTTGTTGCCCCAATCTTTGTAGCCGGTCTTGGCATCGTAAGGCAGGCCGTGAATGCCGTTCTCCGAGCCGCCGACATAGTAGATGCCCAGCCAATAGGGCATCCAGAAACCCCAGCGCGAGCCATAGGCACGCGGCAATTTGCTCTGCACGGTAAAGTTGCCGAGACGCGTCCAATAGCCGGGCCGCGCTGTCGAGCAGGGCCAGACGTCGGTCAGCACGCCGGCCTGGAAGAGATAGCAGCGCTGGCGTGACACGCTGACGACGAATCCCGTGCCGCCGGCCGGCGCCGGCACAGGGGCCGCCGAGGCCGCAGACTGGGCGGCCGGACTGGCCGTTTGGCTTCCCGGAATCACCAGGACCTGGCCCGAGCGGATCAGATCGGGATTCTTGATGCCGTTCGCCCGGATGAGGGACTGCGTAGTGACGCCGTGCGCTGCCGCGATCTTAGCCAGCGTGTCGCCGGGCTTGACGACGTAGGTTCCCTGTTCAGAAGATGCCGCCGCCGGCCATGGCGTGAAGATCACACAGACGAAAAACAGCCCAACAAGAGCGCGCAAAAGATGCATCGGCGCCTCCTTGAAACTCGATTGGCTCTTTGGGCGTAGCAGGCTCCTGAAGAGAGACACATGAAACACGGCGTTCAGTGATTATAACTATATCACACTTTGCGTTTACGTCAAGATGGAATGTTGAGAAAATTGCCCCCGACCGCGTCTCAAGTTGCAAAGCGCGCTTGCTTCATTTTCGATCTTCTGTTATTCTTGTGTTCTGAGACTCTTCAGGCTTCCCGTAGATTCGAAGCGTCTCGCGCTTTTTCTATTCGATTACACTGGGTGAGCATGGTGGACATCACCGCACATTCTTACAAAGTCATCGTGAATCCTTTGTCGGGCCGGGGGAACGGCGCGCGCGTCGTGGCCCCGTTGCGTCGTATGCTCGATGCCGCTCAAGTGCGTTATGAGCTCGTTGAGACAGAGGGGCCGCGTCACGCGATCGATCTGGCGCGGCAGGCCATCCTCGACGGCTGGGATGTCGTCGTGGCGGTCGGCGGCGACGGCACCGCCCATGAGGTGCTCCAGGGGCTGGCGCAGGCCCATCAGCTGCGCGGGACGTGGCAGGCCGATCAGCCAATCGGCGACCTGGCGCTCGTGCCCATCGGCACGGGCAACGATTATGCCTGGAAGCTGGGCTTGCCGCATAATGACCTTGAAACGGCTTGCCGTATCTTGCTGAGCGGCCGGTGTCGTGTGGTAGACCTGGGCCAGGTCAGCGACGAGACCGGACGCAGCGAGCTTTTCCTCAACCATCTGGGCGCGGGCTTCGAGGCCGCCACCCTGATCGAGAGCCTGAAGATGCGCCGTTTGCGCGGCTTCCTGCTCTACCTGGGTGCCGTCTTGCGGGTGATTCCCCGCTACAGCCGCGGCTGGGAGATGACCATCCATCATAACGGCACGACAGATTCCCGGCCGCTGACCCTGGCCTCGGTGGCCAACGGCGGCCGCACGGGCGGCGGCTTCATGATGGCACCAGATGCCCGGCTGGACGACGGCCAACTCGACCTCGTGTGTGGCCATACGCCGAATGCTGCTGTCACGTTGTGGCTGTTGCCCCATGTGATTCGCGGCACACATCTGTCGAAAAAACGGTACGTCAGCGCGGCGCGCACCCCGGCGCTGGTGCTCGAGGCACCTGCCGGCGTGCCGGTGCATCTCGACGGTGAAGTGTTCTGCGAGAACGCCCGCCGACTGCAAATACAGGTTTTACCCCAGCGCCTGCGCGTCTTCGCCGCCGGCGCAAGCCGGGCATAGCGAGCTTATCCATCGCAAAGGAGTGTTTTGTGCATTTCCCGATCACCGGCACCCTCATCAACACAGCCACCGTCATCGCAGGGGGCGCGATCGGCGTCTTTCTGGGCAATCGTCTGCCCGAGAAGATGCGCCAGACGGTGCTCAGCGGGATCGGCTTGATGACGCTCGTTCTGGGCATGACGATGGCAATCCAGACGAAAAACGCGCTGATCCCGCTCTTCAGCATCCTGCTCGGCGGAATTGTCGGCGAGGCACTGCGCATCGAAGATGGCCTCGAGCGGCTTGGCCGCTGGTTTGAGACGAAGCTCGGCCGGCAGCTGCAGGCGGCAGCAGGCGAGCAGAGTGGCCGCGCCACCATCACCCAGGGCTTCATCACTGCCAGCCTGGTGTTCTGTGTTGGCCCCATGACGATCCTGGGCTCTATCCAGGATGGCTTGATGGGCGATTTCACGTTGTTGACGATCAAGGCCACGTTGGACGGTTTTACCGGCATGGCTTTGGCTGCCTCTCTCGGCGCAGGCGTGATCTTGTCCGCGTTGACGGTTTTCGGCTTTCAGGGTGTGCTCAGCCTGCTGGCGCTGTTCGCAGGCGCGACCCTGGGCGGCGTGACTCGCGAGACGTTATGGGTGGTGGAGATGACCGCCACGGGCGGCGTTGTGATCCTGAGCATCGGTTTCTTGTTGCTGGACCTGAAACGCATCCGGGTGGCGAACCTCCTGCCCGCGGTCTTCGTGGCGCCGGCGCTCGTGCTGGCGTTGGGACAACTGGGGCTCTAGCGCGGATGGCAGATCTGTTGCTCGTCGTGTTTGCCGGCCTCCCCGGCACGGGCAAAAGCAGCCTGGCCCGGGCGCTGGCGCGCGAGCTGCGCGCGGTTTACTTGAGCAAAGACACCATCAAAGACGGCGTCATGCGCCTGACGGCCGAGATGGGGCTGGAGCAGGGGACGCAGCTGGCCGGCGCGCTTTCCTATGAGCTGCTGGCCGATCTGGCGCGCGATAATCTGACGGTGGGCCTCTCGGTGGTGGTGGACAGCCCGGCCGCCTATCAGCTGTTTCGAGACAGGATCAAAGCTGTGGCGCGGGCGCTGCATGCCGATTTGAAGCTCATCGAGTGCATCTGCACGGACGAGCGCATGTTGCGCGAGCGCGTGGAGGGGCGAGGCCGCAGCCTGCCCGACTATCGCACGCGCGACTGGGAGGCTTTTCAGCGCGATCGGCGGCAGTTCGAGCGCCTGACCGATCCCCGGCTGATCGTGGACACCGCCGAGTCAGAAGCGGTCAATCTGCGCAAAATCCGGGCGTACCTGGGCCAGGGAAGATCGTAGTTTGAGCGATACTGCGAGGAATGTATGCCTGCCATTCAAGTGGTGCTGTTTGATTTGGGCGGCACGCTGATCCACTATGATCAGCCGCCGGAAAACGCCATAGATGTCCTGAACGCGCGCGCGCTGCGGGCCTTTCTGGCGGCGGCGGTCAAAACTGGCGGCAAGGTGGCCGACCCGGAACTGGCTGTGCGCGCTGTCGGCCGGATGGCAGCCGCGTTGGAGGCCAAGGCCAAGCGTACGCACTACGCCAATACAGCTGAAGATATCATTCGCGAAGGCCTGGAAGCGGTCAACATACGTCTGTCGGCCAGGGCCTGGGATGCCGGCCTGGCTGCCTACTACGCGACGATCTCGGCAGCCGCCAAACCGGTCGCCGGACACCCGCGCGAGGTGCTGGCCCGGCTTGTCGAGCAGGGCCGCGGGCTGGGGCTGGTCTCCAACACTTCGTGGTCGCCGGCCATGCATGACGCCGATCTGGAGCGGTTCGGCTTGCTGGAGTTCTTGCCGGTGCGGGTCTATTCCAGCACGTTCGGTATGGAAAAGCCCCATCCTTCCATCTATCGCCATGCCCTCGATCGGCTAGATGTGGCTCCGGCCGAAGCCGTCTTCATCGGCGATAAACTGGACGTGGACATTGCCGGGCCCCAGAAGATCGGAATGCGCGCCGTTTTGCTGGCTTCACCGTATCGCACCGAGGTGGATGAGGCGATCGTCCCGGACGCGTGGATCGAGACCATTGACGCCCTCCCCGATGTGCTGGAAGCCTGGGACAGAATCCTCGAGACGCCTGTGATCGCGCACACATAGCGCGAAAGCGCGCGATGACCAAAAGGGGCGAAATGCGCGCAACGTCGAGATCTCAGCCCGCGCTTTTCGCGTTTTTGCGCGTTGTTCGCGCTTTTTGCGCGACCCAGATCTTCTCTTGAGGTTGAGGTGGTCACGAAGTGGTTGCGTCGGGCGCCGGCAGTGGTCGGCCTCGCATGGCTGACGGCGTTGTTGTTTGTCCTGCACGCAGCGCCCTTTTCTGTGCTGTCGGCCGACGATCCTACGCCTGCGGGGGGTGTCATCTACTTGCCTTTCGTTCTCCGTGGGCCGGTCGGCAGCGATCGCATCTGGGACCCCCGGCTGACGCAGCGCGGCGCCGCGCTGATCCCGGCCGCGGTCCAGCCAGGCCAGGGCTACTGGCGGCTGGTCAAAGGCGTGTGGTACGCTGAAAACGAGCCACCCTTCGCGGGCCAGCATCACATCTTTGTGGACACGTTGGGCACAGACGGTCAGCGCCGGACGAACGTGCCGATCCAGATCACGTCGCTCGACGGCCAGCAGATCTTCGCTACCCTTCTCACCGAGGCCAAGCCGGGAGAGCTCTACGCGGCCAATTTCCCGATGTATGTGGTGGCGCCGGCGTATCGTGCCGTGCCTGCCGACGGCAATCCGGCCGATGCGGTCACCGGGATGGGGCTGGGGAGCATCGAGCTGCCCGACTGGAAGGTCCACACCAGCTATGGCCTCACCTGGCAGTGGGTCGTGGCGCCGGTCACCGACCCGACGCCCACGCCGACGCTCACATCCACACCGACGCCGACACCGACGCCGACGCCGACCATGACTTCCACGCCCGACGTCAGCGCTACGCCGACGCCCACCTTCACGCCCGATGCGACATCCACGACCACGCCCACGCTCACGCCGACCATGACCGCCACGCCCGATGCCAGCGCTACGCCGACGCCCACCCTCACGCCGGATGCGACGCCCACGGCCACGCCTACGC
>Ga0209721_1000803_pt1 | contig 26107 bp, 32 predicted proteins | sample TshhotsprinmetaG_FD_184139 | JGI IMG/M metagenome (GOLD analysis project Ga0209721, IMG submission 184139) | Hot spring microbial communities from South Africa to study Microbial Dark Matter (Phase II) - Tshipise hot spring metaG (SPAdes)... | ecosystem: Environmental > Aquatic > Thermal springs...
CGGCTTCACTCGACCCTTTTTTAGATCGCCGCATCTTCTTTTGCTGCGGACACTTCCATTCCGATTTTCATTTAGGTATTCCCTATCAGTTGAAAAAGAACCATCCGAAGCTAAAAATCGCAGTCATGGTAACGGCATTGGCAACAGAAGGGCTCGCCATGAGAGAGCGGGCAAAGATCGCCGATTTTATCTGGGTTGAAGAATGAGGCGCATTATGGGTGATCACGATCGGGTTGGAATAGACCCGCGTGATTCGATCCGAGCAATCCGGCACGATAGGACCGCTCATCTACCATCGAAAGGTTTGAGATCATCGGCTGGGTAAGAAGGGGAATCTTCCGAACCCTATCCAGCCTCAGTGGAATCTGCTCGAGCGGTTCATCGCTCGTCATCCAGTTATACCGATCAAAGGCTTTCAAATTGAGAGGAAGTCCATAACTTCTTAAGGTCTTCTCCCGCACCACATTATAAAACTGTTCGAAGTAGGACATCACCAGCTCCCGCAGACTTCGATAAACAGGCTCCCGAAACCGCAATCCAACAAAATTCGATTTGGCTACTGCCCCCCAGCAGCCATTTCGTTTGTATAAAGCCAGAAGGTGGTCGTCATCTCTGCCGTTGGGAACCATCTCCAAAATAAGCGGGGGATGGCCTAACAGTCGTAGGGCTGCCGCTGCAAACAGGGCCCCATCAAAACAGTGGGCTTTTTGCTCGCGGAGAACCCGAAGAGGACAACGGTAAATCGGTTCTGTGCTGTATGGCATTTCGTCAAGAAAGGCCTGAATCTTCGTCGGTGTTGTGAGTGTTTCTAACGTCTGACGTTCCAACGAGTTCAATACGTTATAAAAATCTTGAAGCGGGGACACGGCAACTCCTTCTTTCAGAAGGTCTTCTTTTTTAACCCAATTTTTATAAATTCACCATATCCTACTGTATTGACAACTCCAGAAGAGAAGGTTTATATGAATGCGAAAGGTAAGCCTATCCAAAAATATTTTAAATCTATCCTCACCGCTTTCCTCCCCCCCATTGGAGACTGTGTCATAATTGCAGGAGAAGGGGAGAGGCAGTCAGGTTCCAAAGATTTAGAATGCGGGTCTTTTAGAGAATGGGAAACGGTTGTCCGAATAATGTCAAATGTTTTCATATGATTGGAACGCCAGAATTTAAACTATTAAAGGTGGCCACTCTAAATCTTTTTCACCTGACCGCCTCCCCTCTTGAAAAAGTCGGGTTTTTTTAAATTACGACACAGTCTCTTGGGAAGAAGGAGGGGCTGAAGGGGCTCTTATCTCTCGGGATTAGAGGGAATTTCCCAGGTTGATATTGTAGGAATCTAATGATAGCCCATATCGGTTTTGACAATGAGAAATACCTTGCCGAGCAGACGACAGCCATCCTCGAACGGGTCAACCGTTTTGACAATAAGTTATACCTTGAATTCGGTGGAAAACTCCTGTTCGATTACCATGCCTCTCGGGTCCTGCCCGGGTTCGATCCCAACGTCAAACTACACCTCCTTCGAAAGCTTTGCGATAAAGCCGAAGTCCTGCTCTGCATCTTTGCCGGAGACATCGAACGGAAAAAAGTGAGGGCTGATTTCGGCATCACTTATGACTCAGATGCCTTAAAGTTGATTGACGATCTCAGAGATTGGGGAATCGAAGTGGTCGGAGTGGTCATCACCCGATTTGAAAATCAACCTGCAGCCACGATATTCAAAAAGAAGCTGGAGCGGAGAAATGTCCGCGTTTATACACACCCCTTTACCAAGGGATACCCCACGGACGTGGACACCATTGTAAGTGATGAAGGCTATGGTGCGAACGAATTTATTCATACAACCAAACCGATTGTTGTGGTTACCGGTCCAGGACCCAACAGCGGGAAACTCGCCACCTGTCTCTCCCAGATCTATCATGAACACCGCCGGGGAAATCATGCGGGGTATGCCAAATTCGAAACATTTCCCATTTGGAATCTTCCACTAAAGCATCCTGTCAATATCGCCTATGAGGCCGCTACGGCCGACATCCGGGATTTTAATATGATCGACTCCTTCCATCTCGAAGCCTATAATGTGAAGGCGGTGAACTATAACCGGGATGTGGAAGCCTTTCCCGTGCTCAGGCGGATTATTGAAAGAATCACCGGAGAGCATTCGTTCTATCAATCCCCTACGGACATGGGGGTCAACCGGGCTGGTTTTGGAATCATTGATGATGAAGCGGTCCGTGAGGCGGCCATCCAGGAAATCATCCGGCGGTATTTCCGGTATGCCTGTGAATATGCCATTGGATTTACCGATAAAGAGACCGTCCAGAGAGTAGAACTCTTGTTGAAAGACTTAGAGGCCACCCCCGAGGACCGAACCGTTGTCAAACATGCACGGCAGGCGGCCATCGAGGCGGAGCAAAAAGAAAAAGGCAACGAAGGTATTTATTGCGGGGCTGCCATTGAGCTGCCCAATGGCCACATCATCACCGGGAAGAATTCGCCCCTGATGCATGCGGCCTCAGCACTGGTTCTCAATGCGGTGAAGCATTTAGCCAACATCCCCGATGCCATCCACCTTCTTCCCCCGAACATTATGGAATCGATTAGCCACTTCAAGAAGGATGTCCTGAAAGGGAAGATGGTCAGCCTCGACCTTGAGGAAACCTTAATTGCCCTGAGCATCAGCGCCACCGTGAATCCGGCGGCCCAGATGGCGATTGAAAAACTGAAAGAATTATCCGGTTGTGAAGTTCACATGACCCACATCCCGACCCCCGGGGACGAGGCCGGGCTTCGGAAATTGGGGGTCAATCTCACGAGCGACCCCGACTTTGCCACCAAACACCTCTTCGGAAGATGATCTTGAAATCACCTCTGTTTGGACCGGAAGGAATCGCTTTTATCGGCTCTTCGCTAATGTCTTTGCCTTTTTAATCTCTGAAAAGAGTGAGCTGTCCTGGACCAGCCCTAAAAATCTCTTCCTTTCAAATAGAGGATAATAATGAGGAGCAAGCCGGGCAAGGGGAGAGGTATTCTTGTCTTCGCTTGCAAACACCTTGGCAATTTGGTCAGACAGGAATAGGACCAGAAGGTATTTTAGATCTTTGCCGTCGAGGCACTCGGAATCGATTCTTGTAATGGAGGGATCGTGATGATTCTCGATGATCTTTCCCATCTGTTCTGGAAATCCCCATTGATCAAAAAGGAGGCGGCCCACCACGGCATGGTTCACTCCATAAATCTTCTCTTCATCATGAATGGTGAATTCCGTTGTTGACACGCTCACGGGGTCCATCGCCCTTGCGTTGGCCGGAGTCAGGTTATTCATGACAAACTTCCCGATATCGTGGAGCAAACCCAGCGTAAAAAGAGTCCCCTTGTCTAACCCACCAAACAGGTTCTGAATATGGGAAGAACAAACGGCAGTGAGGGGCGCATGTTCCCATAATGAATCGATGACAAAGTCATCCACGGATTGCTTCGATTTCAATAACCTCAAGAGTCCGTCCTGGTATAGAATCGTTTTGATGTTCAATAACCCGATGATCATTAAGGCATGGCCAATGGAATTAACCTTCTGCTGCATGCCAAAATAGGAGGAATTAGCAATCTTAAGAACCTTTCCGGTAAGCACTGGATCGGTCGTAATGATCTTGGACAACTCCGACAGGTTTACATTTGGATCATCCAGGGCTTGATAGAGCTGATAGGTTGATCTGAAGTTTTTTAGATGATCAATGTGGTGTAAGAGGGCTTTCCTGAGATGGGGATTAAGTTCCTTCATCTTTTCCAAAGGTTCAATCTCTGAATCCCTGGCAGGTTTCAGTGGAAGGATGGTATCAATCTTCTGTTCGATACGTTTCCTCAAATCATCCGAGGAGGTTTCCGAAACAACCACCTCGGGGATGAACATTCCGGTCTCATCAAGGACCATCTTCTGGGCAAGGTTCTGCGAGGAAGGGAATAGAGGTTCAGCAGGGGAGATGCCATCTGCCTGACGGCTGAGTTTGGTGATTCGATGATATCGGCCAGACCTCCGGGGGGTCCTCTTCTTCTGCAGTAACAAGAGAGTCCCTAACAAACCGGCAATCACCAGCAGACCTATAAAAAGAGAAGGGTTGATACCGATCAAAGATTCCATCCTCAAGGACTCGTTCTGATTGGTCCGGACAGACCCATCCAAGAAGTCCTGACTGTTTTATCTTCTTCATCCTGAAGTATCAAATCCTCTTAAATAAAGCCATTTCACCATTGAACCGGAGGGATAAAGATCTTTCATCTATCCATGGGGTCCACCCGCTCGTGGCGAAAGGTCTATCAAGACGATGATTCTTCTTCACTTCCAACTCTTTTAATGAAATTCAGATTGAAAAGTCTTGGCGTTCACAAACCCGCGCCTTTTTATTGTAAGTCCCGATAGATATCTCATCTAACTCTTTCTGAGCCTGTCTTTTCTGTTCCTTCAGAAACAGGTTGAATCTCTTCTCTCTTAGACGTTCCAGAATCTTTTTCTCCATCATCAGACCGATTAATCGTTTGCGTTCCTGCTGAGCCTCCAGTTCGGTCTTCTTCTTACTCCCTTCTTTCTGTTTCAGGTCCTCATAGGTCTTCTCTTGAAACAACTGGCAAAATAGGAATTCCCAGGCCATCACTCCCGTTTTCATAGAGTCCTGGATCTCTTGATTCTGATCCTCTCTCTGCGTCTTCAAGATTTCAATCTCGCCTTCCAGCTTTCTTAACTGATAATTCTTTTTAGCCAACGCCATCCGAGAAGCCTCTTTCAGGCTCTCCTTCCAGTTGAGTAGAGGCTGCAATTTAAATAAAAATTTCATGTTCCATCCTTTGTTCAATCACAAATAGAGGTCAACAGACGAACCGATTCCTCAAAGCTCACCTTCTCATCAATCCTCTGACGTAGAAATCGATTGATCTCTGGAATCTTCTGGATGGCTTCATCAATTTGAGGATTGCTTCCCGGAACATAAGCTCCGATCTGAATTAAATCCTCTGCCTTTTTATATATGGCTAACAGGGAAATCATCCGGTTACGTGCCGCAAGGTGGTTCTTCGAAGCCACATCGTTCATCACGCGACTGACACTTCCTAATACATCAATGGCAGGGTAATGGTTCTGGGCAGCCAGGTCCCGTGAAAGGACAATGTGACCATCCACAATGGAACGGATCGCATCAACGATCGGATCATGAATATCATCTCCCTCGGCCAGAACATTATAAATACCGGTGATGCTTCCCTGATCGGGAGTGGTCCCTGCCCTCTCAAGCAATTTTGGGAGGTGAACAAAGATCGTTGGAGTATATCCTTTTAGCGTTGGGGGTTCTCCAATAGATAGTCCAATCTCCCGTGCTGCCATGGCAAAGCGGGTGACGGAATCCATCATCAGAAGCACATCCATTCCCTGATCCCTGAAAAATTCCGCGTAGGTCGTCGCTAAGTAAGCCCCCCTCATCCGGAGAAGCGCAGGTTGATCCGACGTCGCGACAACCACCACAGACCGTTTTAATCCTTCCTCTCCGAGATCCTTTTCGATAAACTCCCTGACCTCCCTTCCCCGCTCTCCAATTAATCCAATGACATTGATCTGGGCGCCCGTATGTCTGGCCATCATCCCCATCAGGGTACTTTTTCCCACACCTGAACCTGAGAAGACAGCGATCCTCTGTCCCTTTCCAATCGTCAACAGGCCATTGATGGCCTTAATGCCAACATCCATGGAGGCAGAAATCCTCTGTCTCTGTAAGGCTGGAGGGGAAGCTCTGTAAATGGGATAGGCTATCTCTGATGGAATGGAGCCTTTCTGATCTATGGGATGTCCAAGAGCATCAACCACTCTGCCAAGAAGATTCATTCCCACCTGAGCTTGAGCCGGAGTTCCCATCGGGATGATCCTGTTGCCAGGCCTGATCCCTCGGGTCTCCTCCAGGGGCATGAAGAGCATCCTCTTATCTCTAAACCCAACCACCTCGGCGATGATTGGAGGTTCACGGTTTTCCCTCTCAATCTGCACGCTATCTCCAATGGCCAGCCGCGGGCCAACCCCCTCGATGACCAGCCCTATCACCTGGGTCACCCGGCCATAACAGCGGATGATCCTAATGTGCTGGATGGCCTGATGATAAGAAGTCCATTCATGATATGTCATTGAACCCATAGGCCTTATGGATGAGGATCTCCAGCGTTGCCTTCCAACTTTCGTTGGATCAGCAAGACCATCTCATCGAACTGACTCTCAAAGGTGGCATCCACCTCCCCGAAGGAGGTTTCCAGAAGACAACCTCCACGGGTGATAGAACGGTCTTCAATGATTTCGATCCCTTCCTGTGACATGGGGAATGGGGCTTGATCACGATGGGTCAGCAGGTATTGGTAATCTGAAGGATGAAGCCGGATCGATACCTTGCTCCGGTCCATCACATATTGAAAGGCCTCCTCCAGGGTGGCAAGAATGGTCTCCTCACGGGTGAGCAATTCCTGACGAAAGATCCTTTTGGCCATATGGAGCAAGAGGGTTAAGATGTCCTTTCGGTAATTCTGAAAAAATGCCTTGCGTTGGCGTCCAATCTCCTGAATCTCATCCTGAAGCTGACGAATCACGAGTTCCATTCGCTTCAGGCCAAGTTCACGACCATCCTTTTCCCCCTGCTCAAATCCTTTCTCGTACGCCTCCTTTTCAATAAAGAGCGCCCTTTCCCTGACCTCCTTCATCACCTTTAACTCCAGCTCCTTCACCTCTGGAAGGGCTGAAAAAACTTCAGGCTCCAGGGGGGAGAGAGTCGGCTGATGTTCAAAAGAACTTTTTGGTCCCCCCTCTGAAAACAGCGCGTCAACGAAGACCCTATTAGACAAAGACCTCCTCCTTGCTCTTACTGGCCAAAACGATTTTGCCTTCGCTTTCAAGTTTTTTGGCCACCTTCAGTATGGACTGTTGAGCGGCTTCTACATCCTTCAGCCGTGCTGGCGGCATCACCTCAAGATCCTCCCGTAGCATTTGGGCGGCCCTTTCGGACATATTTTTAAAGATCTTTTCCTTCAATTCCTCAGAGGCAGTTTTAAGGGCCATCATCAGCGTCTCATTATTAACCTCTTTAAGGATGGCCATAATGCTACGATCATCAACCTGAAGGAGATCTTCAAAGATGAACATCAATTTTCGAATCTCTTCTGCCAATCCCTGTTTCTGTTCTTCAATCTCTTTCAGGATATTGCCTTCGGCCGCACCTTCCATCTGATTCAAAATCTCTGCCGCCAGTCGTACCCCTCCGCTTTTCTGTCCTCCAAATCCTTTAATGGTGGCAATCTCCTCCTGGAGGACTTCATCTATCTCCTCCACAATCCCAGGTGGAATATTCTCCAGCTCGGCAATCCGGCAGATCACATCGGTCTGCAATGCAGGAGGAAATTCTTCAAGTATGGCTGCGGCCTGGTTGGAATCGAGATGGGTGAGGATAATCGCTATGGTTTGAGGATGTTCGGTCCGTATGAAATTGGAGACGGTTTTGGGGTCGAGACGCCGTATTTTCTGAAAGAGGTTCCACTTCCCTTCCTCCTGGATCTCCTCGAGGATATTCTGAGCTTTTTCTGCATCAATCGCTTTCGAAACAATACTTTTGATGAACTGGCTTTTCCCTTCTTGGCCGATCTGAATAGGAAGTTGAACAGCCGAGGCCTCTTGAAATTCCGTCAGGATTATCTCCATCACCTTGGGAGATATCGTGGAGAGTTTTGAGATGGATCCCCCAATTCTCTTGATCTCTTCCTCGTCAAGCTGTTTGACGATGGTAGAAGCCATCTCTTCACCAATGCTGTATAGGAAGATAGCCGCTTTCTGTGGGCCGGATAATCGCTCGATCGCCATGGATCACCTTCACTCCTTCTCATTAAGCCATGACCTTAAAATCCCGACGGCTTTCGAAGGGTCTTTCTGGATGAGTTGCAGGGCATGTTCTTTTGGGCTCAGGGGACTCATCGGGGATCGTTCAACGGGCCCCTCATGAGGAATCATCGCAGGAACCGTTGCCGGCTGAACCGTAATCTCCTTCACCTGTTGGTCCATGGGCCTTCTCTTGAGAATTGGACGCAGTACGAAAAAGAGGAAAACGAGCACCAGGAGGAAACTGACCGCTGGTTTGTAAATCATTGGCAGATAGTCTTGATAGGAGCTCCCTTTTGCCGATGCCCCCTCCTCATCGGTGGTTGACCAATAAAAAGGAAGGTTGATCACTTCGACCTGATCCCCTCTTTCTTCATTATATCCAATCGCCTTCTTAACGATATTTTCAATGTGCTTCATCTCGTCCTGGGAGCGGGGGGTGTATTTTCTCTCTTTGGTCCCTGTTCCTCCACCTTCTTCTTTGTAGGTTCCATCAATCACCACCGCGGCAGAGACCTTCTTGATCCCTCCAATCGGGCTTCGAATCTGTTTGTTCACCTTTGAGATCTCATAATTCCGAATCTCATTCTGTCGTTCCATGAAATGGCCTGTCCAGGCCTGTGGGGGGGGAACAGGGGTTTGGGCTTTGGTTTCTGCTCCGGCCTCCGGCTTGCTTCCGCTTGGCTTATTTTCAGAAAAAGGCTTTTCCACGTTCCGTTGCTCGCTTCGGAGCACGGCATTGGGATCGAACTTCTCCTCGGTGACAACGACCTGCTGAAAATCGATCTCGGTTGAAATTCTTGCAATGGCTTTGCCCGGCCCTAATACTTCTTCCAGCATGCCCTGCACTTTCTTCCGAAGACTTTCTTCGATATTCTGTTGGTAATCGAGCTGGGTCGTGGTGAGCAGCCCCACCGGGGTGTTATCGGTTTTTTTAGAGAGAACCTTGCCCGACATATCCACGACAGAGATGTTGCTGGTCTCCAACCCTTCAACCGCACTCGCAACCAGATGGACAATCCCTTCCACCTGTGAGGGATGCAAAGTCATGCCGGTTCGGGTTTTAACAAAGACCGACGCTGTCGGTTTTTTTTGATCCTCCACAAACAGGGATTCTCTTGGGGTGGCAATGTGAACTCTCACCTGTTCCACCGCTTTGATCTGTTTGATCGTCCGGCTCAACTCACCCTGGAGCGCTCTTTGATAATTGAGCCTCTGCACAAAATCCGTGACCCCGATGCTGTTTCGATCAAAGACTTCAAAACCAATCCCGCCTCCTTTGGGCAACCCCTCTGTGGCCAATGAAAGTCGAAGGTCATAAACCTGATCCCCGGGCACCAGCAGAGTCGTCCCGTTATGGGATAATCGGAAGGGAATCTTTTTTTCTTTCAACTTACTGGTCATCTCTCCGGCATCCTCTGGAGCGAGGCCGGTAAACAGAACCTGATAATCGGGTTGGGTATTCCAGAGGAGAAGGGATCCAAAAAGAATAATGGAAACAACCAAGACGATCAGGATCATCAAGCCCCTTCCCCGCGGAAGGAGCGATAAAAAAGAGGAGAGTTGTTCATTCATTGGATGAGCTGCTTTCTGATCGGCCATCTTCACTTTCACCCTTCACCGGCCTGAAGCCATCGGGAGGGCCTGTTAGAATTGCATCCTCATAATCTCTTCATAGGCCGCCATGATCTTGTTTCGGATTTGAATCATCAATCTCAAACTAATCCCCGCCTTTTCCATCGCAATCATCGCTTCGTGAATATCCGTTTCTCCCATGATCATCTCGTGGACCTTCTGATTGGCTTCATGAGATAACTCGTTCAGCTCTGTTATAGATTGATGGAGGGCTTTTTTAAAATCGGCAAGGGGATCAGACTGCTCTTTAGAGTTGATTTCTGGAGGGGCCCATGGAATGGACATCATCAAATCGTCAATTTTCATCTCTGCTCCTTCCACCGGTGGCCGCGTTATCGACCAATGTCGAGTGCCTTGAGTGCCATATTTTTGCTTGCCTGAAAAGCCGTAATATTGGCCTCATAACTTCGGACCGCTCTCAGCATATCGATCATCTCTTCAATAATGTTAATGTTGGGGAAAAAGACATATCCATTCTGGTCGGCGTCTGGATGGGATGGATCAAAGACCATCTGGAAGGGCCGGGGGTCTTCAAAAGTTACGGCTTGGAGGGTCGGTCCACTGACCAGAAGGCTTCCTCCATTAAAGCTCATTCGTCCAAAGTGATCCGGATGGGTTCGATAGAGATGACCCCCCATCCGGAGCCTCCTTGAAAACATCTCGGAGAAACCTTGTTCCACAGAATCATTCGAAAAGACCACCCTCTTCTTGCGAAAGGGCTCGCCTCGACCTCCTCTGGTCGTCTGGACATTGGCGAGATTCAAGGAAATGGCATCCATGACCTTTCGTTGGGCCCGCAAACCATTCGCACTAATTTCCATAGATCGAAAGGTATTCATTGTTTTCTATCTTCCTCCTTCCTGAATCACCGTCTTGAGGGCATCGAACTTTTTCATCAACGCCTGGACCGTCGCCTGAAAGATCAGGTTGTTTTCAGCTAATTTTGCCATCTCCTGATCAAGCTCAATTCCTTCCGCCGAACGGACCAGTTCCACAGCGTTCTGGAAACCTCCGGCCAGGTGATGAGGATGGGTCACCCGGAGGGAGGGAAAAAACGAACCCTGCATCCTCTCCTGTAAAACCTTATGAAAAGGAACCTCTTGAGGAGAAAAGTTCGGGGTATCCGAATTGGCAATATTATCCGAAAGGATTCGGTGCCGCAGGGTTCGAAGATCTAAAGCCTTCTGAAGCAATCCAATCGTGTGGTCAAAAATCTGTCTCTTTGTCTCCATGGGGTCCATTTGCTTTTTCTCCTTTCATCATTCGAAAGCAGACGCCCTTCTTTCACCTGCCCGTCAAGCCGTTAAGGGAAGTGCCTCTGTTCTTGATGAATGGTCTCGATACTCATTGAGCTTATTCCTCAAGGTCCGAATGCTAATCCCAAGGATCCTGGCGGCATGGGTGCGATTTCCATTGGTCTTCTCCAGGGCTTTAAAGATGACGGTTCTCTCCACCTCTTTCAATAAAAGAGAGGAATCTTCGAACCCTTTCCTATCCGAAAGGTCTCCACTCTCCTGGGGCGAAAAGTCTTTCAGATGAAGAACAGGTTCAGGACACGTCAGGACCACCCGCTCAATGACATTCTTCAATTCTCTTACATTCCCACGCCAAGGCTGCTGGCATAACCAACGTAGGGCTTCCTCAGAAACGGAGACCTCCGGTTTGCCATAATGTCTGGCATATTGTTGAAGAAAGAATTTTGCCAAAGGTTCGATGTCTTCAGGTCTTTCCTTTAGAGGGGGAAGAAAAATGGATATTACATTCAACCTAAAATAGAGGTCTTGCCGGAACTCCCCCGTCTCGATTAAGGTTTCAATCTTCCGGTTGGTGGTTGCAATGACCCTGACATCAATAGGAACAGGTTTGCTTCCTCCGATACGATCCAACTCCCTTTCCTGGATCACTCTTAGAATCTTGGCTTGAAGGTAAGGGCTCATCTCTGTGATTTCATCGAGCAGAAGCGTTCCCCGATGGGCCAGCTCAAATTTCCCAATCTTCTTCGAAAACGCACCGGTAAAAGCCCCCTTTTCATGACCGAATAATTCGCTTTCAAAAAGGGATTCCGGGAGGGAAGCGCAATTGACCGCAACAAATGGTCCCTGACAGCGGGAGCTCTTCTGATGGATATGTCGCGCAAACAGCTCCTTCCCCGTCCCGCTTTCACCCTGGATGAGCACCGGGGCATCGCTGACGGCAATGCGATCGCATAGTTCAAGGATCTCCATCATCCTTGAGTTTCTCGTGAGGATCAGGGCCGAACCGTTCGTCTCAGGATGGACCGTTTTCTTCAGATCCATGGGTTCTTCTCTCAAAACCGACGAAAACCGTTTCTCCAACTCCTCGATCGAAACAGGTTTGCTGAGATAATCGTGAGCTCCTTTTCGAATCCCCTCTACGGCCTTCTGAACTGAGCTCGATTGATCCACCAGGATCACAGGCGTGGAGGGCCGTCTATTTTTAATCATCTCTAAAAGTTCAATACCATTTTTGTCCGGTAAATCCATATCCATCATCACAAGGTCGAAACGGGTTTGTTCAAGGGCACAAAGGGCTTCGACCCCACTCTCTGCCGTAACCACATCATACTGTTGACCATAGCTTCCTCCATGGAGGGTCGCTCTTAGATCAGGCTGGCTCTCGACAATCAATATCTGTTTTCTACCCATCTCCGTATCACACAGGGAAGTTCATGGTTTGAATAGCAAATTATGTGCCATCTTTTCTTTTGAAATATATCTATTGAAAACAATAAATTATGGAACTCTCCTTGCCCACATTTCCCATCGAAATGTCAAAATTCCTTATAGATGTCATTCTTTTGACCCATGAAAAAGCCAGGCGCTTCCATTCGGCCATTCTTTTCCTTTTGGAATAAGCATGGAATAGAAAAATCAGGCAAGAGAGTAAGGGATTAAGGAAAATTTCGAGAAAGGGCGAGGAAGGGGATTCCCCTGACCGATGCGTCTGGACCACTCAGGGAAAATGAGAGTGGTTCGATCAAGAGGGGGTTCGTTGAAGATTCTGCCGTTTGATCTTCTCTATCAGGGTAGTCCGGTTCATATGTAATAATTGAGCCGCTTTATTCTTCACCCAACCGCTTTTATTGAGGGCTTTAAGAATTAACTGCTTCTCATACTCATTTAAGGCCGACTCAAGGGAGAGACCCTCTTCCGGGATCTCGATGGGGTGGTCCGACTCATGAGACAGACTCGGGAATATCCGTTCGGGAAAGTCTGTCAAATCGATCCTCTCCCGATTGGAAAGGATGATCAGCCGCTCAATCATGTTCTCAAGTTCTCTCACATTGCCAGGCCATTGGTAATCCATTAACCCTTTCATGGCCTCATCCGTAATCCCGGTGATCTTCTTCTTGCGGCTTCGGCTGTAGAGGTTGATAAAATGATGGACAAGCAGGGGGATGTCCGATTTACGTTCTCTCAGAGGCGGAATCTGAATGGGAATCACATTGAGGCGATAGTAGAGGTCCTCCCGAAACTTCTTTTCCAAGACGGCCTTCTTTAAATCCTGATGGGTTGCGGAGATGATTCGGATATCAACTTTAATCGGTTTCACTCCACCAATCCGTTCAAATTGCCTCTCTTGGAGAACCCTTAACAACTTTGCCTGCAGATTGGGATTCATATCCCCAATCTCATCCAAAAAGAGCGTGCCACCATTCGCTAATTCAAAGCGTCCAATCCGGGTGCGGATGGCATTGGTAAATGCTCCCTTTTCATGCCCAAAGAGTTCGCTTTCTAAGAGTTCACTTGGAATCGCCGCACAGTTGACGGGTACAAAAGGGCCATCTTTTCGGTAGCTATTGTAATGGAGGGCCCTGGCAATCAACTCTTTGCCTGTCCCACTCTCTCCGAGAATCAGAACCGTACTATCCGTATCGGCCACCTTTTCAATCGTTTCAAAAACGCTCTGCATGGCAGGGCTTTCGCCGATGATATTTTTGAATTGATACTTCTTCTTTAATTGATTTCGAAGATTGGTATTCTCCCGTTTGAGATTCCGGTATTCAAGGGCTCGATCCAGAGTAATGCTAATTTCATCCAATTTGACAGGTTTGGTAAGATAGTCGAACGCTCCATTCTTGATCGCCTCCACGGCATTCCGAATCGTCCCATAACCCGTCAGAATGATGCAGATGGATTCAACGGAGTGTTCTTTTACATACCTTAAGACTTCCATCCCATCTGCTCCTTGCATCTTCATATCGGTCAAAATGATATCATAAAATTGTTTTTCGATCAGATGGATCCCTGAGGTGCCATCGGAAGCAGTGGTAACATCATACCCTAAAGAAGAAAGGTACTCGGAGAGGTTTTCCAGAATTTCCGGTGAGTCGTCAATCAGAAGAATCTTCTCGTTGAGCATATCGCATTCCTTATTGAGGATCTGGTCATCTGACGATGGCCCATGTTTATTCCCTAATTCCGAAAGCCCCAGCCTTTAGACTGGGGATGAAAGGAATTAAAGATAAGGAAAAGCCCTGCCCTTCGATATAAAGGGTTTACTCGAGCGGCCCCCATGGGGTTTGATCCCATGATGATGACTCTCTCTTCTTCAACCAAAATCCCTTTGAGAGCCGAACGGATCATAGGCCTTTATGACTGATTAAAGGAATGCTACGATATTTCTTCCGAAATGTCAAATAATTGACTCTTATAGAACCTCCATAATCAACTTTCCGACTCCCTTTTTGACCATTCCTAAACGTTCGGCCAGGCCAAAAGAGAGATCAATATCCCTGCCCCGGATAAATGGTCCCCGATCATTCACCCTTCCAATGGCCATTCTTCCGTTTTCTGGATTGATGAGCCGAACCTGGGTGCCAAAAGGCAAGGTCTTGTGCGCCACTGTGTTCTGGTGCATATCAAATCTCTCTCCACTGGCAGTGGGTTTTGAATGATACTCTTTTCCGTACCAGCTCGCCGTTACGGTCTGGGCAGGAGGAGGCTGAGGTTTATAAATTCTTATTTTTTGGCCCGGAAAGATCCGATCTGGGTTTTCAATACCATTCTCCTTAGCAATCTGATAGGGATCGACCTTAAACATTTTGACCCCGATCTTCCACAGGGTATCCCCGGGTTTGACGATATAATCCTCGAAGAGCGTCTCTTCCTTAGATATTCGGGCGTTGCCCTCGTTATGGAGCCTGGACTGCATCAGATATAGAAAACTTTCTCGTGGGGCTTCGAAAAGAGGTTCTTTTTTATTCCCCTGAACCTCCCTGATTTCCATTAGGCCATGATCCAACCCGAAGCATTCAATGTCCATAGAGATGCCTCCGGAGGACGGTTAGAGGTAATCCCCTCTTCGAAACTTCTCGACTTCAATGGCAGAAAGGATTCCGGTCTCCTTCAGAATGTTAAACAACGGGTCAGAGGGAGAAATTTTCTCTGAAAGCCGATGTAATCCATCCGCATGCCTATTTAACGTCTCGATATATGGAGCAATCTTTCTCAAAGTGGTTTTTGGATCGGAAAGGCCCTGTTGATATTCTTCTAAGACCTTTAACGTGTCCTCAATCGCCTGAAGCCCCTGATATCGTATGACCTCCATTTCGGTCAGATTCAAAAGAGGAACCGATGCAAAAGGATTGGAGGAGGGTTCTGTCCGGCCTTCTCCTTGCACGGTGGATAGCGTCTCTGAGGGTGAACACGCTCGTTGGCAGGCCTCTCCTAACAACTTCTGAAAATCGCCGTTTTTAATTGATTCCGCCTTATTCTTTTCAGAGAGAAGGGGGGATGGAATGGATGGAAAAAGTTCTTTGATCTTCATCGTACACCTCCGGATTGAGATGTTAGAATGCAATTATCATGCCTTAGATTAAAGCGAGATGGGTTTTGACCAATCAAAACCTTTATTGAAGGGAAACTCGATTAAATAGGCCAACCGCAGGGTTAGAGGAATTCAACGTATTGAAGCAATAAAGAAAAAGTCTAAAAGGCGCTTTCAAAACAGATCAGAAGATGAAGGATGGGTAATTTTTGCCTATCGGCTTAGGCAAAAGGTGCCGATTCAACACAATGGTTTTATGAATCTGGCCTTCAGGAAGACTGGAGCCGGGATAGAAACTCTTCTGCCTCTTTAAAATTAGCCTTAAGACCCAGGGCATGTCTCAAATACCCCATTGCTTCTTCTCGCGCTCCTTTCTCGTAGAAGGCTCTCCCCAGGTTATAATAGAGGACTTCATCCTGCGGATCGATAGAGATGGCCCTGAGATAATTAGAAATTGCTTCTTCAAACATCCTTCTCTTTCGGAGTTCAATTCCAAGTTCGTTAAAAACATGTTTATTCTCTTTTTGGTAAAGGATTATGGATCGAGAGAGTTTTGAGAAGATCTCCTTTGCGGCCTCCTTTTCTCCTCTTGCGAACAATGACTTCCCTTTTCCAAGATTGGCCTGCAAGTGTTCCTGGTTCATGGCAAGGGCCTGATTATATTCATACTCTGCACTGAAGAACTCTCTTTTTTCATAATGGAGATTTCCTGCTTGGACGTGTTTTTCAATCTGAATCTCTTTTGGGCTTTTCTTCCCCTTAAAATAATCCGGGCAGGGGATATACTCTTTCAGCTCTTCCTTCGAGATCAGTGTACCTTTGCCAACGGGCTGATCGAAGCAATCGAGGAGATATATTTCAACATGGTTTTCATCAACCTCGATTACCTGAAAGTAGTTTTCCACAATGGTGGACTTCGCCGTTGATCCACACCCCAGTTTGATCTCTTCCCTTTTTAGATAGATCGGTTGATCCATGTCCATCCGTTATTGAAAGAGGAATTCGTCGAAATAGATCCCTCGGATCCCTTTCTGACCAAGGAGGTCATTGAATCGGCTCATCAGTTCACCCTTCAAGCGATCCTTGAAATCGTTCGTTTTCAGATCTTCGAGTTTTTTATCGCTTATTGTTAAAATGACGGTATCCGTAAACACCGACATTCTTGCCTGAATCGTCTCCACCAACTTTTTATTCTCCAGCTCAAGGACAATGGTCGTTTTCAGATAGCTCCTGCCCGTCTCCTCGTTGAGATTAATGATGAGAGGTGTGAATTTCAGGGTCTCTCCCATCTCTGGTTTTGGAGGAGGGGCAGGTTCAGGTCGGTTGGTGGCCGAAAGACCTGGGATTGAAAGATAACCAAAATGGACAGCCGCTCCCCCGGCTCCACCGAGGATGAGTAGCCCTAATAATCCGACCATAATCACCGATCTTTTTTTCATCCTACTTTCCTTCACTTGTGGCCTGATCTGAGAGGAGGAGGTCCCTTCCTGCCTTTCTTTGGGAACACGATCCTTCTGTCCCTTGGTGGGTTCTGGATCAATTTGATCAATCTTGGTCTCTCTCTCAGCCATCACCATCATCACGTCAATAATGATTTTGCCTGACGAGAACCATCAGAATAGTCATTGAATATTAAAACAACACACAATGAGGGGGTTCGGGTGATGGTTCCTCTCGCTCGCCATCTTCCTCTTTCCTTAACCCATATTAATCATCTGGATGATCCCTTCAGAAATCTTGCCTAATGGGATCACCCTGTCAATCGCATTCAGTTTGATCGCTTCTTTAGGCATACCGAAAACAATACAACTCTCCTCATCCTGTGCAATGGTCCTTGCTCCAGCTTCCTTCATTTTCAGTATCCCCTTGGCCCCATCGCTTCCCATGCCAGTTAGGAGGACACCAATCGCATTCGATCCGGCATACTGCGCTACTGAATGAAAAAGCACATCCACCGCAGGTCTCTGATGATTAACCATGGGACCATCCTTTACATTCACATAGTATCGGGCACCGCTTCGTCTCAGAACCATATGATAATTTCCGGGGGCGATGAGGGCCTGCCCGTTCAACACCGAATCTCCATCCTTTGCCTCTTTTACTTCTATCTGGCAGAGGCCATTTAGCCTTTCTGCAAATGCCTTTGTAAACTGAGCAGGCATATGCTGAACGATCAGAACGCCAGGAGTATTCTGGGGGAGTCGAATAAGAACTTCTTTGAGCGCCTCGGTTCCACCGGTGGAGGCTCCAATGGCAATCAGTTTCTGGGTGGTTTCGGTAAGGATTCTCAACCCTTCTCGATCTGAAATGGCTGAATTGGTTCCGCATCGCCGGTCCATACGCACTTTTGATGCGGCCCGAATCTTTTCCTTTAACTGATGGCTCATGTCTCCTACGGAGTAGGGCCCCCCGGGTTTAGAAAGGACTTCGATGGCCCCGTATTCCATGGCCTCCAACGCCATCTTACTTCCCTTAGGCGTCAGGGAACTAACAATGATCACGGGCAATGGGTAATAGTGCATCAACTTTTTCAGAAAGGTGAGGCCATCCATCCGGGGCATTTCGATATCCAGAAGAACCACATCGGGTTTCAGGCGGACAATCTTATCCCGAGCGACGAACGGGTCGGGAGCGGCCCCAACGACCTCAAAATCCGTTTCCCTGGAAAGATCTTCGCTGAAGATCTTACGGACAATCGCTGAATCATCAACAATAAGAACTTTAATCTTCTGATTTTCCATTCGGCCTCTTTCCTTTTCTCATGATTCCGGAACCAATTGAATCTGAAGTTGAACCGCATACCCTTCCGCGTCGAAACGGATCGCCTTTGTCCGTTCTCCATGGTCCGCTTCTATGGCCTGTCCGGAAACCTCATGGGTTTGGGGAAGGGTGAGGTTCCAAATCGTCTTTCTGTCGAGATGTGAGAAGATATTTCCGCAAATCATGTTGCATAACTCATTGACCGTATCCATGGTTTGAGCATCGGAGACAGCCTCCTCCAGTCCCATAAAATTGATGGCCATCGTCTTTGCTAATTCAACGGGGATCGTCAGAATCAGTTTACCGGAATACCTTCCCTCGAATCCAATCTCCCCTCGATAAAAGGCAGACACCGATGGGGGGGAGGAATCGAGTTCATCCTCCTCCTGCTGAACTGCGATGGGGGTGTAGAACATGGTCTCAAACACCTGGCCGGTGACCACAATGGCATTTTTCAAAATTTCATCAATCACGGATCTCCTCCATAATTTTTGTCAGAACATCCCGGATGGTCTCTGGAAAAAAGGGTTTCTGTATATATCCCTTGATCCCGAGGGCATAGGCTTCCTCAAGACGCTTCTCGCTTCCCTCCGTGGTAATCAAAACAACGGGAATATGGGAATGCAGTTCTGTCTTCTTTAATTCCCGGAGCATTTCGAGCCCATTCATCACCGGCATATTGAGATCTGCCAGGATCAGGTCAACCCAGCAGGAATCAAGAATGGCCAAAGCCTCCTGACCATTACCTGCTTCCCAGCAGTCCCCGATCTCAAAGCCGGAAATGGAAACCGTTTTCCGGATGACTTTTCGCATGGTCTGGGAATCGTCCACAATCAGGACATTGTAAGCCACGATTTTCCCTCCCCCCCTCTCTCACTTTTCAAAGTTTCATCGACCAGTTGAAACTGGTCTCCCAGCTTTACGATAAACTGTTCCACATCCTTTTCGTTAAGATGGTGCCGTTTCATCACCTCGCCATTTCCATGGTAGGTGAGGCCATCCGCTCCTCCTCCGATGCCCGTAAGCATGGCCACTACATCGCACAAGGCGACCATCTCTACGACGTCCCGATCCTCGGACACTTGGGAAGGAGTATGGTGGTAACGGATGGCCAGAATGATCGACCTTGGAAACTTCCATTTCTCTGCAACCCTCCCTCCCAGTTCCGCATGATCGATGCCTAGGATCTTCTTTTCGGCTTCGTTAAAAGAAAGTGGCTTCTCTCCGATTAACCCCCTGATCTGTCCGAAATAGTCCTGAACAAATTGCCCTAACATCATCTTTCCGATATCATGGAGAAGCGCAGCAGTGAACAGGGTCAGGGCCACTCCCCGGTTCAACCGTTTGGAGATGATGCGTGAGAGGAGGGCGCAGGCGACCGAATGCTTCCAGAGGTCGGTCTGCCCCAGATCATATCCCTTGCAGGGTTCTTGTAGGAATGTGGCGCTTTCCTGGCTCAGAACAATCTCCATCAACTGATCGAATCCGACCATAACCACTGCTTCTCTTAGAGAGGAGACTGGTTTCCGAAGCCCAAAATAAGCGGAGTTGCAGAGTTTAAGAATATTGGCCGTGATCCCCGGGTCGAACTGAATGACATCAACGAGGCTCTGGGCCGATGATCGGGGGTCTTCGATCAATTGAATGGCCCTCTGGATCACCATTGGAAACGGAGGTAACTGGTCCATGGATTGAAGGATGCGATCTGTTAGGCTCATATCTCTCTTACCCCATCTCCGGAGGTCTTCACGATCACTTTTCCAGTAGATAATTCAAGGGATAGCGTCCGATTGACACTCCCGCCTATTTCTTCGGCGCGGATTAAAATATTGTTCGCCCAAAAAATTTTTCGAAGGGCCATGTAATTCCTCTTTCCGATGTTGAAGAAGTTTGAATCGTCAAGGATTTGGGCTCCCCCCACTACTTTGACTGTCAATCGTACTTTTTCAGCCCCCAATCGATAAGCCTCCTTGAAAAAAAGAGGAATGCCTGAATCAGCAAACATCCACGGATTCTTCAATGCCTTTTGAGGATCAATCTTTGACTCGGGAAGCATGAAATGGAGAATCCCTCCCACTCTGACGGTCGGATCATAGATACTTACCCCAATGCAGGACCCCAGAGAATAGGTGATGAGGGTTGCATCCGGATCGTCCGAAACCTTCATATCCGCAATGCCGACGATAATTTTACCCACTTTTTTATTCTTTCTGAGGTGAGAGCAACTCTCCCCTCTCTTCCTTTCCTTCTATTTTCTATACACTGACGGCCGGACATATTTGAAGGGATGCTCAATCCCAATCAAACTTTCTGAATGTCCAACCAAAAGGATCCCCCCCTCATTTAAACACTCATAAAGACGATGGATCAACTCCCTTTGGGTCTTTTTATCAAAATAGATCATGACATTCCTGCAAAAGATACAGTCAAATGGTTGTGGGGGATCGAAAGGTTCGATAAGGTTGGCCCGTCTGAATTGAACCAATTTCCTGAGTTCATCTTTCACCTTCATGTAATCTTTCCATGCCCCCTCCCCTTTTAAGAAATACTTTTTAGTCAGAGAATCCGTAAGGTTCTGTAGACGGGAGGCAGGATAGATGCCTGTTTCCGCTACCTTGAGAACTTTGGTTGAGATGTCGGTCGCTAAAACAGAAATATCCCAAAGATAGGGCTGTTCAATGCTTTCCAATATCGTGATGGCAATCGAATAGGGTTCTTCACCTGATGAACAAGCCGCACTCCAAAACCGAAGCTTCCTTTCCGTCATCTTTCTCTTACGAATGAGCTCCGGCAAAACATTTTGGCGGAGATAATCGAAATGTCCCTGTTCTCGAAAGAAGAAGGTGTAATTCGTGGTGATCGAGTCCAGCATGTGTACCAATTCCTGGCCCGATTCATCGCTCAGCACATATTGATAATAGTCCTGAAAAGATTTAAAGGGACCGTTCCGAATTCTCTTCCCCAATCGGGTCTTTACCAGTTCCTTTTTACCATCTGTCAGATTAATTCCACAAAGATCATAGACAAGACGTCGGATCTGAAGAAATTCGGTATCAGTGATGTCCAGTGGAGAAAATGTAACGAAAGACAACGGATTTACTCCTTCCATTTTTCTCAATCTCGAGAGTGGACGCCCTGGCTTCCCTATTCTTTCCAATGGCTTGATCGTTATTTAAAACAGACCTCAACGGTGAATGGACCCGCTATGGTATGGAACGGTATCGCAAGGATTGGCCCCTTGGTGATATGCCGGATCTCATGGCTCCTACCGGAGATCACAGAGGGAATGGCTCCTTGGAAATGGTGCCCCATTTCTTCAAGACGCCTCCGAGAGTCCCCTGAAATCATATTGGTCAGTTCACCGACTGCGTCCATAACCACATCGTTGATCTCCAATTGTCTTTCACCCAGCATCTGACTGATGATTAATAGGATGCACTCCCGGCTAAAGGTAATACAGATGGAACCTTCTGTTTCGCCAGCAATCCCAACGATACCAGACACATCCCCGGTGGCAGTGGTTCCTTTCTTAATATAGGGTGGCCCCGGTTTGGGATCAACGGATGCCATTGTCTTTAAGACAGAAACCGTTGCTTCAAGAAATGGGTTGATCAGTTCAGCCTTCATATTTTCCTTCTTCTAAATGGATTGAATGATTTTCTTCCCTCTTTTGCGCAAAGAGTTGATCGAGGTCTCTTTTTAAAAATCTCCAATGTTTTCCAAACTTTACGGCCGGAACTTTGCCTTCTTGTACAAGTTTATAGACCGTTGAAACAGGAATCTTCAAATAATCAGAAACCTCTTTGATATTTAAAATCTCGTTATCGGACATCGTCGATTCCTGAGGCCTTTATCCCTTAATGGTCTCGGTTAATCTCTATTTTTCTTTATTGCTATATCGTCACAAATGAATTCAGACTTTAGTATCATTGGAAGGAACAAATAAGAAGGATTGTTCGAGGTAAGAGGGGCAAAGCGTTTAGATGGTCTGAACTTTTACGTTCATATCTGTTCTTTTCTGTTTCTGCCAAAGAGAATATAGATTTCGAATGAAGGCTTCAGGCTCTTCACAAAATTTTATATCTCCGTCACAAATAGCCCATACCAGTCCAAGGTCACAGTATCCTATCCCACGACCAAGGCTGGGGTGATTCGATTCACGATGAAAGATACAGGTTTTCTTAACATTCAACGGATCCATTCTCTTTCCTCCTCAACGGTTTAAAGACCATGGAATTAAAAGCCCCAATGAGCGTCATCTGAAAGATGATAAACAAATATAGCAAATTGCATGCCAAACAATATTAATTTCCTAATCCTTTGATTTTATATAGAAATCTTAGAAAATGTGTTTTCTAATAATGACGAAGGGATGTCAAATGTCAAGGTTTTGGGTTGAAATCAGGGATATGTCAATAAATTGACTTTTGTCTCCCTTTGAAAAACCTTTTGGGCCAGGATGGAAGTTGAGTTTGTTTTCGGTCGCTGAAAAATTGGAATGGCACCATCTTTATCCCTCCAACCCTGTTTGGTTCGGAGGGACAGAGGTTCGGTCAGATCTTGCCGGTCTTTCGAAGAAGAAAACGCTGTTCTTTAAAGATATAATGCCATAAGTGCTCTTTTTCAATCTCTGGAATTTCAATGAACTCCACGACGCAGAGCCCTCCGCCCGCCGTCTTTTCTAACCGTTTTACTTTCGAACGAGGAATATGAAAGCGATTCCACCCCTTTTCATCCGGAATCCTTAACTCCATTTCACTGACATATTCGTCCAAATTCAAATTAAAGAAAGGAGGGGTGAAGAACGAAATTCCTCCTAATCCATAGTCTTTTACTTTCGCACTGATGGCTCTTCCATTGTCCCGCTGAAAGAAGACCTCCGTCCCTGAACGTGCGGTGATTCTCACATATCTCCGTCTTTGCATCCGGACGATATATTGCGGCATCGCTATCCGGAGGGCCTGGGGTTGAAATTCAATCAGCCGGCTCTGAAACCAACATAAAACGCCGTCTTTTTCTAAAAATTCTAAATCGAGCCCCTTCTTTTCATATCGTGAGATAATCTTTTCAATTCCTTTCACCTTGTCAGTGGTCAGAGAGGGGGGGGACCCTTCAGGATGGATGCCGAGAAGTAGGGTAATCCATCCATGTTCCGTATTCGGAATAACCAGCTTACATAGTTTTCGCGAATCAATCCATTCCTGAAACATGGCCAACATCTTTTGGCCATCAATCTTTTCCGCAGATTCTTCCATCTGATTTCCAATTCTTTGACAGTCGCTTTATCAAATCCCCCATCCCCTCCGGAGGCTTTTCAATGGATCTTTAATCCAAGCTAAAAGATAAAAATTTTGGTCATGGACCTCCTTCACCTCTCTGTTTTTGTACCGTTCTTTTCATATCTTTATGGTTCTGTATCATCTTGTTCAATCGAAAAGAGAACTCAGTGATCGAAAACGGCTTTTTGATGAACTCACTGGCTCCTGCATTGATGGCCTTCTGGGCCGAAAATTTATCACTGAAACCGGTCATCACCATCACCGGGAGATCAGGATATTTTTGAGAGATCTCCTGGACGAGGGCAATCCCATCCATCTCGGGCATCACCACATCCGTGACGACGGCATCGAAGGTGGAGGAACACTTGCTCAGTTCACGAAGTGCCTCCACTCCATTGCTCGCCGCGACGCACTCGTGCCCCGATAGTTTGAGGAAGCCCTTGAGGAGTTTACGGATGGGCAACTCATCATCTACAATTAAGACTCGATAAGAAAGGGAGGTCATCGGTTTAATGCACGACCGCCTCCCCAGAGTCGCCAAAATTTTCTCCTTTGCTTCTCTTGCTGACGAGGGTCATCAATTCCTCCACCACTCCTCTCATCTGCTCCGCCTGACCGTTCATCTCTTCTGCTGCAGAAGCCGATTCCTCAGCACTGGCTGCATTCTTTTGCACCACCCTGTCCATCTCATTCAGAGCCTTACTGATCTGCTCGATACCTGCGGCCTGTTCCCGGCTTGCATCCGCTATCTCCTTGATCAAGCCCACTGTCTTTTGCAAGCTAAAACCCACCTCTCTATAAGACTCATCGGTTTGATGAACCAGCGCAGCCCCCTCCTGAACCCTTTTGATGGTCTCCTTAATCAAAACAGAGGTGTTTTGGGCAGCCTCGGCTGCCCGCATGGCCAGGTTCCGCACCTCATCCGCTACCACCGCAAAACCAGCCCCTGCTTCTCCGGCCCGGGCAGCTTCCACCGCTGCATTCAACGCCAACAGGTTCGTTTGAAATGCAATTTCATCAATCGCTTTAATAATTTTCCCTGTTTCCTCGCTCGATTTCTCAATGCTCTCAATGGACTCCACCATTGCCTTCATCGAACACCGTGCCTTCTTCATCAATTCGATGCTTTTCTCCATTAAGAGATTGGTTTCTCTGGCATGCTCTGCATTCCTTTGGGCCATGGAGGCCATCTCTTCAATGGACGAGGAGGTCTCTTCAATGCCCGCTGCCTGCTCGGATGCCCCCTCGGCCATAGACTGGCTGGCAGATGAAACCTGACCCGAAGCAGAGGTCAACTGCTCTGAGGCTTCACTAAGGCTTTGCACGACATGATGAATCGGTTTACTGATCGAACGGCTGATGAGAATGCCCATAAAGAGTGCAATCAGGGCAATGAGACCTCCCACCACCGAGATCATGAGAACCATTCTCCGCGCTGTTCGGTTCAGTGTGACAACCACCTCTTCCTGATTGATGCCGGCCTTTGAGACCTCTTGCTGGCTGATTTCCAGATGTTTGGATACAATGGTTCGCATTTGGCTGTTTAATTGATCGAGTTCCTCTCCATTCTGGATTGTGGTTTTCAGTTTTTCTGCAACGCCGCCTTTGTCAAAAAAAGAGGTGGAAACCTCCCTCAGGGTATTCTGATAGGCCATGATGGCAAACATTCCATCTCCATAATCGTGCGTTAACAGGAAGTTTCTCATCTTTTCCCCGGTTTTGTTCGCACCATCAAATAAATTCCGGAGTAAGGAGATTTGCTGATCCAGGGCCTTCATCTTTTTTTCATGAATAGATTGATTGATGTGGGAGATGATGCTCGCATTCAGCAGGGACATCTCCGAGGTCAAAGCCAATATTTCGTTCGTGCTCTTGGATCTGTCAAGGTCTCTCAACATATCGCCAATATGCCCCTTGAACTGATGATTCATCTGTTGGGCCTCCTTATCAACCATCTCCAGCAGGTCCATCAGTTCAAGAACCACCTCTCTGGTCTTGGCCTCGGTCATCTCTCTCTGTCTCCGATCTTCACTACCGATGGATTTGATCTGAAGAGAGACGAGTCCATCGAGGTGTTCCTGTAATTTGGCTGCCTTATTAGAAATTTCCTGAACGTTCTTTTCGTTCCCCTTCCAATTTTTAAGTGGCAGGTAGACTTTTTTGATACAGTTACCAACGTGATCCTTCAGTTCCGAGGCAAGACGTTTGTCAGAGGTCGCAGCAATTTTTAATGTAATCTGGATCAGCCCCACGATCCCATCTTTGATGCCATTGAGTTGAGCAATTTGATCATCCACTTTAACTATACTATTCATACCTGTATCTTTCGACAACGAACCTTTTTGTATAATCCCACTCAGGAAGGTTTTCAACTCGGTAAGGCTTTTTGAAAGGTTTTCTCCAATGGGCTGAGCGACCCGAATGGCCGATTCCTGGGCTCTGATTTTACTCTCTGTTTTTTCTGAAATGGTTTTGGTAATCTCTGAGATGACCTGGTCTTCTTTTGACCGCTCGCCTCTGAGCCTTCCCATTTCTTGGGACACGTCCATCAATCGCTTGAGGGAATCCGTCGCTATGGGTGCGGTCTTTTGAAACTCTTCCATCGTTTTCGAAGCGGCCAAATTTATTAGGTTAGCCGTATGAGCCTGAAGCTCTTTCTGATGCTGAAGCGCCTTAAGTTGATAGGGTGTGGTTTTTTCTGTTAATTCGCTTATGTTCTTATTGGTCGCTCTCGCACTGTAAAGTGCAACCATCA
>Ga0209721_1000807_pt1 | contig 26019 bp, 22 predicted proteins | sample TshhotsprinmetaG_FD_184139 | JGI IMG/M metagenome (GOLD analysis project Ga0209721, IMG submission 184139) | Hot spring microbial communities from South Africa to study Microbial Dark Matter (Phase II) - Tshipise hot spring metaG (SPAdes)... | ecosystem: Environmental > Aquatic > Thermal springs...
GATCCATGAAAATCTCGACCAGTTTCGCAAGATACACGGCTCCCTCGTCCCTTACCAACTGAAGGATGCCGTGACGGGTTTGGGCTTGATTCCCCTTCATCCGGGTGCGGAAAAATACTACAAAGAAAAGGGAATAATCAAATAGAGATTGAAAAAGGGCGATAAATCAATCAAACCCTTGTTCAATAACCGGTTGAATACGTATTCGTTTGGGCCTCTCCTTTTAGAAGATCGAGACCTTTGTTTAAATTTGATCTGTTTTAAAAGAGCCCGCCCTCACCTCCAGATTTGGGCGGGCGTTCTTATTCTAATGAAGTATGCGCAAATTAAAGGGATGGCTTAAAGTCGTAATCCTGATCTATGGAGTGAGTGCCGCCCTGCTCCATCTCTACACCTCGGGATTTGGCACTTTTGAGCCTCGGACCCAGCGGGGACTACACCTCCTCTTTCTGCTTCCCCTAATCTACATCCTTTTCCCAGCCACGAAAAACTCTCCCCAAAATCGGCCCAGCCTGTTTGATCTAATTGCCTCCCTCCTCTGTTTCGTAGGACCCGCTTATATTGTTTGGAATGCTGAGCGTCTGAATTTCAGGATGGTGGGGATGGATGAGGTCCTGCCCGTGGAGATGATTTTAGGCACGGCCCTCGTTCTTCTGGTGGTCGAGGCCGCTCGGCGGGCCCTCTCCCGCTGGATGGCACTCACGATCGCCATCTCCATCTTCTATTTGGCCACTGCTCCCTACTGGCCAGGACTGTTGAAGTTTAAAGGATACCCCTTCCCACGGATGGTGGAAGTCCTCTTTTTAGCAGGGGACGAAGGCATCTTCGGATTTCTAACAGGCATCTCCTCCAATATCCTCTTCATTTACATCATCTTTGCCTCTTTCATGCTCCATGCAGGCGTCGGCCAATTCCTGATCAACTTTGCAATGTGGGCTGCAGGATGGACAAGAGGAGGTCCTGCGAAGATATCCGTGATCTCAAGCGGTCTCTATGGAACCGTGAGCGGAAGCACGGTCGCCAATGTCTATGCAACCGGGAGCTTCACCATTCCATTGATGAAGAAAGGAGGTTTTCTACCGAAACAGGCTGCCGCTATTGAGGCCATTTCAAGCACGGGCGGGCAACTCATGCCACCCATCATGGGAGCAGGCGCCTTTATCATGTCTGAGATCACAGGTGTTCCCTACTTTAAAATCATTCAGGCCGCCGCCATACCCTCCCTGCTCTATTTCTTTGGCCTCTTTTGTGTCGTTCAGTTTCTGGCAGTCCGTTACGGGATGAAGCCCCCTCCAAAAGAAGAGAGACCCGATATAAAGCCCATGCTTAGGAATGCTTATTACTTTCTTCCCTTCATCCTGGTGGTCACCTTTTTAGGATATGGATATTCTCCCAGCAAATCGGCCTTTTTTGTGGTTTTGATCATCTTCGGCCTCAGTTTTTTAGACCGAAAAACCTGGATGACTCCAAAGAAGACGCTAAATGCGCTCTTTGAGGCTTCAGTCAATGCGGCTATCATTGCCACCGCCCTTGCTGGCTCCGGGATGGTCGTTGGTATCTTGACCCGGACAGGAGCCGCACTGGCCTTTGGAAGCGTCCTACTGAGTGCTTCCCTGAACAACCTTCTTCTCGCCATGATCCTTGTCTTCCTGGTCGTCAGTGTTCTTGGAACGGGAATTCCAACCACTCCGGCCTACATCATTGCAGTCACTGTGGGAGCCTCTGCCCTTGGAAAGTTTGAGGTGGCCCTGCTATCCGCCCACCTCTTTGTCTTCTACTACGCTGTGCTTTCAGATATTACGCCTCCGGATGCGATCACAGCTTTTGCGGCGGCCAATCTGGCCGGCTCGGAGATGATGTCTACAGGAATCGAAGCCTTCAAGCTTGGCATCGCAGGGTTTCTCATCCCCTTTGCCTTTGTCTTTCAACCCGCACTTCTCCTTCATGGAACACTCCCTGAGATCTTGAAGGCAACTGGACTGACCGGTCTCGGAGTCGCCTGCCTCTCCGCTTTCCTGGTCGGACACATCTGGTCTCCCCTGAGTTGGATCAAACGGATTCTGTTTGCCGTCTCGGCGATCCTTCTCGTCTTTCCAACGATTGGCATGGAGTTGATTGGAATCGTTCTGGCAGTAGGGCTGTTTATCTGGGCGAGAGTCAAAAAATGAAGAATTGGTTTTTTGATCTGACGATTTGACAACCTTTGGACGTTTGGCCATTGGCCTTGGGCTATTTTCTGTATCTCCTTTTCCTCACCATATTCAGCAAAAACATCATCTCCTCATTCTTCATCCAGTAAGAGCAGATCAGATAGAGGGTGATGCCGATGAGGATCGCCGCTGAGAGGAAGACGGCTTTGAGTAGCGTATTGCCTGTCTGAGTCCAATCTCCAAGAGAGCAGATCAGGTAGGCAGCGAATCCCATAGGAAGGCTACCGATTAGAATTCGGAGAAGCGACCTAAGGTTATTGACGATCTCCACTCCATTGAGTTTGAGATTCAGCTTCCAGCTTAAAAGAATGAGATTTAAAATGGATGAAAGACTGGTAGCCAAGGCAAGCCCTGCATGTTTCAAAGGTGTGAAGAAGATGAAAATGGTATTAAGAACCACATTGGCCATGAGGCAGATGAGCGCAATTTTCAGTGGTGTCCAGGTCTCTTGAAGTGCATAAAAAGCAGGAGCAAGTGTCCGCACCCCTGCAATGGCCCACAGGCCAACGGAATAGCAGAGAAGGGCCTGTGCAGTCAATACCGTTGCGGTGTAGTCGAAAAGGCCTCTCTGGAAGAGAAGGTTGATGATGGGCGTCTTTAGGGCGATCAGCCCCACCATGGCAGGGATGCTAATTAAGGCAGTGAGCCGAAAGGTGAAGGAGAGTGTGCTCTTCAGCTCTTCCAGCTTGCCCTGAGCAGCAAGTCCGGAAAGGCTCGGCAATGAGGCCATTCCAACGGCAATGGCAAATATCCCCAATGGAAATTCTAATAGCCGGTCTGCAAAGAAGAGATAGGAAACACTCCCTCCGGGTAGAAAGGAGGCAAAGACCGTATCCACAAAAACGTTGAGTTGATAGACCGCTGTTCCAATCAGCCCCGGAACCATCAACCCTCCGATCCGCCTGATGGCAGGGTGTCCGAAATGAAAATTAAATCGGAAAGTGATCCCCTTCTGCCATAAAAAGGGGACCTGGAAGAGAAATTGGATTACCCCGCCGGCAAGAACACCCATGGCCAGCGTCATGACCGGTTTCTGGAAGGAATGGTAGAAGAGAAAGACAGAAAGAATGATGGAGATATTGAGAAAGATAGGGGCAATGGCTGGGGCGAAAAAGTGTCTGTAGGAATTTAGAATTCCCATGCAGAGCGCAAAGAGCCCCATGAAGAAAAGATAGGGGAAGATGATCTGGTTGAGTGTGACGGTCAATTGAAACTTTTCCGGTATTCTGGCAAATCCGGGCGCGATCAGCTGAATGAGAATCGGCGAGAAGAGAATTCCAAAGATCGTGATCAGGAATAAAACCAATGCCATCAGGGTAAAGGCAATGTGAGTAACCTCTCGGGTCTCCTCCTCGGACCGTTGGTGAAGGTATTCGGTATAGACCGGAATGAAGGAGATGGTTAGAGAACCTTCTCCGACCAATCGTCTCCATAGATTAGGGATCCGAAAAGCCACAAAGAAGGCGTCCGCCGCCATTCCTGCCCCAAAGAAATGGGCAATGACCACATCCCTCAAAAAACCGAGGATGCGGCTCAACAGCGTTCCCATTCCAATGGTCGAAGCAGCCTTGGTAATCCTCTTATTTTCGGTCATAGTTAGAAATTAAAGGTGATCTCTGACGGTTAAGGTGACAAGACGCCCTTATCGCCATTCGGTTACGTCTCTCCATTTAAGAAGTCCATGGAACCGTCTACCCGTAAACGGAACGCCTGCCTGCCGATAGGTAGGGGCTTCTTAGCCTCAACCTGCAACTTCCAAATTTTCATTTAGGAAACCTTGACACACGCTACCCTAAAATGTTAAAAAAATCAATATTTTCTCACCCTTCCTTTCTCCCAAACAGGGGGAAGCCAGGGTGAGGGAGAGAAAGGAGACTCCATTTTGGCAACACATCAATCTGCAATTAAGCGGGCAAAACAGAATGAAAAAAGGAGGAGACGAAACCTCCATATCGAATCGACTTTAAAGACTTCGATTAAGAAAGTGCGGGAGGCAATTGAAGAAAAGGATGTCGAAGGAGCCAAAAAAGCTCTCTTAAAGGCCATACCTCTTATTCAGAAAGGCCGCTCAAAAGGCATCTTCCACAAAAACAGCTCCGCCAGAAAGATCTCCCGTCTAACCAAAGCAGTCAATGCTCTATCCGTAAAATAATGAGTGGCCTCACGAGCTCATCGGGGCCGGCAGAGCTCAATGACCAGTTTCTCCATCAGAAGATTTTTGGGGCCCCGTCCTGTCTTAATGGCTAAATCGGTCTTATAACACTTCCATATCCCCTCTTGCAGATAGGCGATGGAGAAGCTCTTGGCCTGTTCCATCAACTTCCTAACATTCCACGCCTTCATCCCAAGTGCCCCTACCATCTCTTCAAGGTCTTTCTGCTGGGAAGCCATCTCCTTCACTCGCCAGATATTCCAGTAATGTCTCGACATGATACCGACCAGCAAAGGCACAGGATCATCCTTCCGTTTTGGGAGGGGCTCTTCTCTCTTAAAGGGAATGGATCTTAACTCCAATGTCTTCTCAAGGATGGAAAGCGCCTTTTCCAGGTTCTGTTGTCCGATGGCATCGGTTAAATCGTATACCGTGCTCACCTTGGCCGCGGAGGTGATTCCCTCCACATCAGAGAGTTCGATCTTTCTTTTGTCTCCGGAACTTAAAAAAATCTTCTCCAACCCATTATCCAGGTCCTGGAGATGATCGCCCAACACCTCGATCAGATAGTTGGCCGCCTCCTCCGAGATGGATTTTCCCTTCTCCTCCATCCTCTTTCTGACCCACGAGACAAGCCCTGTTCCTTTCAGCCGGGGATATTCGACTACCTTTCCAACCCTCTCTATCTCTCTCTGATACTTCTTCCAGGGTCCCTGGGTCTGAGCGCACATCACCAGACAGGTAGCCGGAGAAGGATTCCGGATATAAGAAAGCAACAACTCTACATCCTCACCGTCAAACTGATCCGCTCCTCGAATGAGAACAAATCGGTGTTGTGAAAACATCGGAAGGGTTTGAGCGGTTTGGACGATCTCCTGACCGCTGTGCCCCTCTCCACGAAAGAGGTGAAAATTGAACCCTTTCTCCTTTGGAGAAAGAGTCCGATTCAATAGCCTCCGGACCTCCTCTTCAATCAGATACTCCTCAGGGCCGTAAAGGAAATAGATGGGATAGGTTTCTTTTGTCGTTTTGGCTTTCATTCGATAACGTCATCCTTTTTAAAGGTCTTCTAAAATCGAATAATAACTCGCCTCCCTGGCATCCCCTGTTTTGTTGACATCAAATATCTTTTTGAAATAGGACTCCAACATTTTAAAAAGTTTACTCCGTATAATCCCAAAAGCCCCAGTCTTTAGACTGGGGATGAAGGCAATTTCAAATCCAAGGAGGAAGAAAAGCCCTGTCCTTTAGGGCGGGGATATACAGGGTTTACTTCAGGATATTTCAAACGTGTTTCTTCGGGTAATTTTTTGATGGCTTCGCCGATAATTTCAAGATTTCGAATGATGGCATCAATGGTTTTAGGATCGGCAATAAATGTTTCTTTGGGAAGGCTCTCTGTGTATAATTGGATTTTTGTAATGGCGTCGAGAATATCTTCAAGATAGACTTTATAGTCCCGAGACATGAACCGCCTCTTCAAGGATGGTTGAACGGAATCTTGGTTTGATGGTATCGGCAAGAACCAGATCGACCCGACATTCAAAGAGCCCCTCCAAAAACACTTTCAAATCCATATAGGAATCGAATGATTTTTTATAAAACTCAACTACGAAGTCAAGGTCACTCCCTTCGGAACATTCACCCCGTGCACAGGAGCCAAACAAACCCAACCGTTTAACTCCATAACTTCTGATGGTATTTTGATTTTCTTCAGGAATCCTCAGTATTTGCTCTCTACCTATTTTCATATCTTTTCCCAATTTATTCAGGATAGACTATCTGATCCCTAAATTGAACGATTTCTTTCACCCTTCACAAGGGGGGGCGGGGAGGCCGAAAAGCCTTTTAGAGCGATGACCTTTGATTGATTAACCATCGGGCCTGTTCAATCATCACCCGTTTGGTGAAAGCTTAAGGTCCATGACCCAGACGTTCAACGTATCGCATTCTAAAAGGGTTTGAAGCATTACCGCCCTCCTTGGAAGGTAGGGTGAATCGCTCAATTATGGTGATCATTATCTTATAAAAAAAGATTTATCTCGTCAATGCGAAATTGTCCTCCTTAACTCTGCTTTTTATGGCTTCCCTCATAGAGCTCATACTCTAATAGTCGGCATTCGATATTGGAATTGTAAAAGGGAACCCTCCTCGTTGTCCTCAAACCAACCTGCTTGGCCAACTCAAAGTTGCCGGTAAAGAGATATCCCCGATATCCCTGGCATCTCTTTTTAAAAAAATCTCCGATCCCTTTGTAGATCTTCTTCAAAGCTTCCTTCTCGCCCATCCGTTCCCCATATTCTGGATTAAGTACCACGACCCCTCCCTCGCCTGGAACAGGCGTCTCCTCAAACGGACAGATGCCGAAGTCAATCCATCGCTCGACACCCGCCGTCTGCGCATTCTTTTTTGCGCCTTGGATGGCCTCTGCGCTGATATCTGTAGCAATGATCTTCCCATCCATCCAGTCTCTCGCCACGGCCCTTGCTTTCCGACGTATCTCGCGCCAAGAGGATTCGTGAAACCCTTTCAAGTGCATAAAGCCGAAATTGCTCCTCAACAGACCAGGGGGTCTTCCCAGGCCGATCAATGCCGCCTCGATTGCAAGCGTCCCGCTTCCGCACATCGGATTAATCAAGTGGTTGTTTCCTCTCCATCCGGTTGCCAGAATGACACCGGCTGCAAGCGTCTCCTGCATGGGCGCCTCCAAGGGGATCTGACGATATCCCCTCTTTGAGAGAGGCTGGCCCGAAGTATCGATATAAATCGAACTCGTCTCGTCTTTCCAGAAGAGATGGATGACGGTCCGATCCTTTTCCGAGCCCGAATCCGGGCGTCGACCTCTCACCCTCTTAATCCGGTCTACAATGGCATCTTTACACTTCACATTGGCAAAACGGGTATCCTTAATGGTTGGGCTATCCACGGTTGAGGTCACGCAGATATAACCCTCTTCCGGGATCCACTCTTCCCACCCCATCTCAGTCACCCCTCGATAAAGTTCATCAGGATTTCTCGTTCTGAATCGTTCCAGGAAGAAAAGGACCCTGTGGCCAGTGCGAATGAAGAGATTCAACTTCATGGCATCTTGCATCGTCCCTTCCGTCTCGACACTGGCCGCACCCTCCGATAGAATGGGATATTCAAGTAAACGAAGCTCTTCTTTTAGATAAGGAGGCATCGCCTTCGCACAGGTGATGACGATTCTGCTCTTTTGAGTCCAGAGATTCATAGGCATCCCCAACATCTTACCACATTCTTAAAACCATTCTCTTTGGTTTTTGCATTCTATCCATGAAAAAGGTAAAATTCAATAAAAATTGTTATCAACATGGAAAGCTGGCAAAAATCCCTCTCTGAAAGTATCGTCTCGCTCGACGAGTTAACCCATTTTCTTCCCCTTGACACCGAATCACTCCAACCCGTGATCGAACGTTATCCGCTCCGGATCACCCGTTACTATTTAAACCTCATCCAGAAGAGGAATGATCCGATTGGGCGGCAATGCATCCCTGACCTGCGCGAACTGGACGAAGACGGCCTTCTGAGCGATCCGCTCAACGAAGGAAACCTAACCGTTGCTCCAGGCCTCATCCACCGCTATCCAGACCGGGTCCTCCTTCTCATCTCCAACTCCTGCCCAACCTTTTGCCGATTCTGTACAAGAAAAAATAGGATTGGGAAAGAGAGAGGTCATATCGGTCGCGACTCCTTGAAAGCGGCTTTGGATTATATCGAAGCAAGACCTGACATTACTGAAGTCATCCTGTCTGGCGGCGATCCTTTTCTGCTCACGGATGACCAATTGGAAGAGATTCTCGTCAAGCTCAGGGAAATTCGTCACCTCCAGATCATCAGGATTCATACCCGAACCCCTGTGACCCTGCCGGACCGCATCACGTCGAATCTCTGCGGGATGCTAAAACGGTATCACCCCCTCTATGTGAATACCCAGTTTAACCATCCCTTAGAAATCACCCCTCAATCCTCAAGGGCCTGCAGCCTTCTGGCAGATGTGGGCATCCCACTTGGAAACCAAACGGTTCTACTTAAGGAGGTAAACGACGACCCTGAAGTGATGAAACAACTGATGCAGGGGCTTCTGACCATCAGGGTTCGTCCCTATTACCTCCACCAGATGGACCTGGTCAAAGGAGCTGGCCATTTTCGAACCCCCATCCAGAAAGGGATGGAGATCATGGCCCGATTGAGGGGACATATTTCAGGCATGGCCACCCCTTCCTATGTCATTGACCTCCCTGGTGGAAAAGGGAAAGTCCCGTTTCCCCTTGATCATCTGAAAAGAGTTGGAAATATCCTCTATCTTCGCAATGATCTTGGTGAGATTGTCGAATACCTGGATACAAATGGGGATTGATAGCTAATTGTCATATTTGGAATCGACATTGTATATCGATCACATCATCAAAGTTCTTCTGGGGTAAATGCGACCACTTCATCAATCGTTTTGGCATTCAATAAAACCATGACCAATCGGTCCACTCCAAGGGCAATCCCCGCTGAGGGCGGCATCTCTTCTAATTCCTCTAAAAACCTCTCAGGCATTGGATAAATCTCTTTTCCCAACAGCCGGCGGGTCTCATTCTCTGCCTCAAACGCTCTCCGCTGTTCTTCAGGATCGGTCAATTCAGAAAACGCATTGGCGATCTCAAGACCTCCCAGATAGAGCTCAAATCGTTCTGCCACATTCGGGTTCTCTCTTTTCAATCGTGCCAGGGATCTTCGCTCCGAAGGGTAATCATAAAGAAACGTAGGCCTTTTAATTCCAAGATTGGGCTCAATATCCTGAACCATGGCTTCATCAAAGAGCTCCTGCTGTAAGGCCTCTTTCATGGATATCTTGGCATAACATTGAAACGCCTCCTCAACCGACATCCTCTCCCAGGGAGACGCCATGGAGATAGCCTGTTCCTGGTAGGATATCGTTCTTCCCATTCCCAGGTCTTCAACCAAAAACTGGATCAACGTTTCGCACTCATCCATGAGCGCAAAATAATCCGCACCTGTTCGATACCATTCTAAAAGAGTGAATTCTGGAATGTGCTGACCACCTCTCTCCCCTTCTCTCCAGCAACGACAGATCTGATAGATCTTTTCATAGCCAGCGGCAAGCATTCGTTTCATGCAGAGTTCAGGAGAGGGGTGGAGGAACCAGTGACCTGAGGGGACTGGATGGATATGAGACTCTGGAGCAGGAGCAGGGATGCGATGAGGAGTCTCTACTTCAAGATATCCCCTCTCATCGAAGAATTGCCTGATTGTCTGGATGATCCTCGCCCTCTTCTCAAGGGCAATTTTTCGTCTGGCCAATGGCCAGCTCTTTGGGCGGGAACAATTTAAATGATCCACAGATGAGGAATACTCTCGCCGTTTTGCCAAAAGGGCAATGGGTTAAGGTTACGTATAAACAATAAAACACGAAAGACGTAACCTTTTATGAACGGAACGGACCTCATTGCCTCTGCCTAAGACGGAGGTTAATTTTCTTCGTCCCTATTCTTTAACCCGGGTTGAATATTCGCCGGTTCGGGTATCAATGGTGATCAACTCACCCTCTTGAACAAAGGGAGGAATGCGCAGTTCATAGCCAGTCTCAACTGTCGCCGGTTTGTAATCGGTCTTTGACGTATCCCCTTTGACCCACATCTCGGTCTTGATCACCCGAAGGTTGACAAAGTTGGGAAGATCGATGCCGATGGGCCTCTCTCTAAACATCAACACCTTCACATTTAAATTATCGATGAGAAAGTTTTTAGCCTCTCCCAGCGTCTCTTCATTGATGATGATCTGTTCATAAGTCTGATTATCCATGAAATAGTAATGATCCCCTTCTTTGTAGAGGAACTGCATGGGCCTCTCTTCCAGCGATGCAGGTTCAAAGGTATCGCCTTCGCGGTAGGTTCGATCGATCGTCAATCCAGTAATCATATTCTTCAATTTTGTCCGGTAAAGGGCCTGCCCTTTCCCAGGTTTGGAAAACTCAAAAGCGGTGACGATATAAGGTTCATGATCGATGGTGATCTTTAAACCTTTTCTTAAATCCGATGCGGTGTACATAATCTATCCTTCCCCTTTAATCTTCACCATTGGAACTAATGACACCCAATCGAACACATCAAAAAATATTCGTGCCATTCGTTATCATTCGTGTCATTCGTGAATCAGAAATTATAAAAGAATCGATTTCGAACTCGTTCAGCCATAAACTTTGCCAGCAACTGGATGGCTGCAGCCTTATTCGATTCGCTGACAAGAATATTTTGCGAGGTTCGATAAACCCTGCTTTCCGAAAGATCCTTCTCCATCCAGAGAACTTCTCCACTTTTTTTTCTCAACGTCAAATCCACGACAGCCGTGGCCTGATATTCGAGCGCTATCCCCGAACGGTCATAGGAGATCGAATGGATCTGAAAGGATTTGACGACTCCCTCCAGAATGGAATCCGCCTCATCTCTTCCCACGACCTTCACCCTTCTATCCTGAATAAACTCCCTTAAAAACCCTTGCGTAAAGGGAACCTCAATGCCCGGCTCAGAGGTCTGGTTCACAAACGTGGGGATGCAAAGAGAGTTGATATTTGGGGGAAGATGGGTCTCCTTTCCAACCATTTTATAGCCGCAACCCATGAGAAGGAAAAGGTATAAACAGGTGATGGCGACGACGCCCGTATGGCTTAAAGGTAAGGTTATTGGTTTTTTCATATCACCCTTTGACGCTTGACGAGACGGGCTTCCTCACCCTAACCGTAAGACAGGACTCCTCTGCGAGCGATCAACATACGATATTGACCAGTTTTTGGGGAACAAGGATCACCCGCTTGATTGACTTGCCTTCGACCAATCTTTGAATTCTTTCAGTCTTCAGAGCCCAAGCCTTAATCTCTTCTTCACCATAAGAGGCGGGCACAACGATTCGATCTCTCACTCTACCATTCACTTGAACAACGATCAGGATCTCGTCCTCCAAAACTGCCTCTGGATCATAATCTGGCCAGGCCCGATGGATCACGGACTTCTGATTTCCCAATGCCTCCCAAAGCTCCTCAGAAAAATGGGGAACAAATGGGGAAAGGAGAATGACCGTCGTCTCAATCGCCTCTCTCATGAGTTTCTGTGAGAGTTCGTCGTGCCGGTCCTTGATCTCTGAACCATAGATTTCATTGACCAGTTCCATGATGGCACTGATGGCCGTATTAAAATGGAAACGTTCAATATCCTCCGTCACTTTTTTGATCGTTTTGTGGATCTTCTGACGAAAAAGCTTTGCCTCCCCATCCAATGGGGTCCCGAAGGAAAGGCAGGTAACCCCTCTGAGTCGCAAGGAGTGGTCGGCAAAGAGTCTCCAGACCCGATTTAAAAAACGGAAGGCCCCTTCCACCCCCTGATCGCTCCAGTCCAGGTCCTTCTCCGGAGGAGCCGCAAAGAGGCAGAAGATCCGTGCAGTATCGGCTCCATATTTCTCGACCAGATACTCCGGATCGACCACATTCCTTTTCGACTTCGACATCTTCTCCAGCCTTCCCACGGCGATCGGGCCACCGCACTTTCGACACCGGTAGGTTTCTCCTTCCTTTTCAATCTCTTCAGGAAAGAGGTAGCCATCCCTCGGACACTCAAGCACCTCTTTGCAGACCATCCCCTGGGTGAGGAGATTGGTGAATGGCTCTTCAACGCTGAGCCATCCCATCTCTTTCAGAACCCGGGTGAAAAATCGGGAATAGAGAAGATGGAGGATGGCATGTTCGATCCCGCCGATATATTGATCCACAGGCATCCAGTAATCGACCCTTCTTCGATCGAGTGGCCCCTCATGAAAATCCGGACAGGCAAACCGATCAAAATACCAGGACGATTCGACAAAAGTATCCATGGTATCCGTCTCTCTCCGACCGATCTTACCACATTGAGGACAGGGGACCTCCACAAACTCCTTCACATTGACCAGAGGCGACTCGCCCATTCCAGTCACCTCCACATTAAATGGAAGAATGACAGGGAGATCTTTCTCGGGGACAGGAACGGTCCCACAATGCTCACAGTAGATAATGGGAATGGGTGCGCCCCAATAACGCTGTCTCGAGATGCCCCAGTCCCTCAATCGGTAACTGACTTTCTTTCCACCCAACCCTTTCTCTTCCAGGTATTTGGCAATCGCCTCTCTTGCCTTCTGGCTACTCATCCCATTAAACATCCCTGAGTTGACCAAAAACCCTTCTCCCTCATAGGCCTCTGCCATCGTATCCGCATTTAATCTCTCTCCCTCTGGCTGAACCACGACGATGAGCGGAAGCCCATACTGCCTGGCAAATTCGAAATCTCTCTGGTCATGTGTGGGAACAGCCATGACAGCCCCTGTCCCATACTCCATCAAGACAAAGTTGGCAACGAAGATCGGCATCCTCGCCCCTGTCATCGGATTGAGACAGTAGGCTCCTGTGAAAACGCCCTCCTTCTCCGTTGTGGGAGCGGTTCGCTTCATCTGGTCCTGGCGTCTCATCTTCTCCACAAAATCTCGCACGGCTCTCTCTTGAGAAGTCCCCTTAGAAAGCATCAGGGCCAGTGGGTGTTCAGGCGCAAGGCTCATGAAGGTTGCGCCAAAGACGGTATCCTGCCGGGTGGTGAAGACTTTGATCGGCTCCTTCGAATTCTCCAATGGAAAATGGATCTCTGCACCGATCGACTTTCCGATCCAGTTCTTCTGCATGGTGAGGACGCGCTCTGGCCATCCTGGAAGTTTGTCGCACCACTCCAGCAGCTCCTCCGCATAGTCGGTAATCTTGAAAAACCACTGCTCCAGCTCCTTCTGGGTCACGCCCGGATCATCGGCATGTCCCCGCCAGCAGGTCCCATCGCCCATCACCTGCTCATTGGCCAGAACCGTCTTGCAGATCTCACACCAATTCACAGTAGATCGTTTCTTATAAGCCAGCCCCTTCTCATACATCTTCAAGAAGAAGAGCTGTTCCCAGCGATAGTAGGAGGGATCACACGTGGCAAACTCCCGATCCCAGTCATAACTGAATCCCAATCGTTTCAACTGCCTCTTCATATACTCAATATTCTCATAGGTCCATTGGGCTGGATGGACCCCATGTTCAATCGCCGCATTCTCGGCTGGCATGCCAAAGGCATCCCAGGCCATGGGATGTAGGACATTAAATCCTCTCATCTTTTTATAGCGGGCAACGACATCGCCGATCGAGTAGTTGCGTACATGGCCCATGTGGATCTTGCCCGATGGATAAGGAAACATCTCAAGAAGGTAGTACTTCTTCTTACCCTCATCTTCTGTCACCTTAAAGAGCTTCTGCTCCTCCCAGATCTGTTGCCACTTCTCCTCAATCTCTTTTGGGTTATATTTCTGATTCATACCCTTCTCCGCTTAATCGTCCATCGTCTCTCGTCTATCGTCCATCGTCTAATTGTCATCCTCTCATCATCCTTCTTATTCTCAGTCTTAACGCATTCAGTCTGATGAAACCCTCTGCATCCTTCTGATTATAGACCGTGTCTTTCTCAAAGGTCGCAAATGCGCCATGATAGAGTGACTTCTCCGATTTGCGACCGATCACAGTACAATTCCCTTTATAGAGCTTCAGACGGACCGTGCCTGTCACATCTTTCTGCATCTCATCCACCGCATGCTTAAGGACCTCCATCTCTGGCGAAAACCAATAGCCATAGTAGATGAGTTCAGAAATCTTCGGTATTAAACTATCTTTGAAGTGCATCACCTCTCGGTCCATAGTGATCGATTCGATCGCTCGGTGAGCGATATGGAGGATCGTTCCCCCTGGAGTTTCATAGACCCCCCTCGATTTCATCCCGACGTAACGGTTTTCGACCATATCCACACGACCGACCCCGTTCTTCCCTCCAAGTTCGTTGAGCCGGGCCAAGAGATTGGCAGGGGAAAGAGGCTTGCCATCCAACCGGACCGGAACCCCGTCTTCAAAATCAATCTCAATCACCGTGGGCTGATCCGGTGCCTTTTCAGGAGAGACGGAGAGCAGAAACATATCTTCCGGTGGGGGTGACCATGGATCTTCCAGAATCCCTCCTTCGAAACTGATGTGAAGGAGGTTTCGGTCCGTGGAGTATGGCTTCTCCTTGCTGACCGGAATGGGAATGCCATTCTCCTTAGCATAGGCCATCAACTCCTCACGCGATTTGAATTGCCACTGTCTCCAAGGTGAGATGACCCGGATATAGGGATTGAGAGCATAATAGGTCAGTTCAAATCGCACCTGGTCATTCCCTTTTCCGGTTGCACCATGGGCCACAGCATCCGCCCCTTCCAGCTGGGCGATCTCGACCTGCCTCTTTGCGATCAGGGGCCTTGCTATGGAAGTCCCCATCAGATAGGTCCCTTCGTAGACGGCATTGGCTTTTAATGCCGGGAAGACATAGTCTCTAACAAACTCTTCCCGAAGGTCTTCGATGTAGATTTTGCTCGCACCGGTTGCAATGGCCTTCTCCTCCAGATGATCCAGTTCCTCAGCCTGTCCGATATCTGCCGTGAAGGCAATGACCTCACATCCAAACTCATTCTTAAGCCACTTCAGGATGATGGATGTATCCAGGCCTCCCGAGTAAGCTAACACAACCTTCTTGACTCTATTTTCCATTTAATCCACCTCCGATAATTCTCAACCTTCTTGGCCAAACACCAATAACCAAATTCCCTGCCTGCGTCAGGCAGGCAAGATCCAAATAATCACCAACGAACCAATTTTCCAGACTTTAAATCTATTTTGGGTTATTGGGGATTGGAGCTGATTGGGTTATTGGTTATTGATGTTTGGTGTTTGAATCTTTTCAAACACTTCTGTCAGCGCTTCGATCATCTGATCCACCTCTTCTTGAGTGATGATGAGGGGTGGCAGAAATCGAAGCACATGGTTCATCGTACAGTTGATGAGAAACCCTCTCCTCATCATCTCCTTGACGATCTCAGCCCCTTCCATCTTCAATTCGAGACCCAAAATCAATCCCCTTCCACGAACATCCTGAACAATTGGAAATTTCGCCTTAAGCTCCTCAAGTCTCGAAAGGAAGTAGGCGCCAACCTTCTGGCAATTCTCCAACATGCCCTCATCGAGGATTGCATTGAGGGCCGCCACCCCGGCTGCCGTAGCTAAAAAATTCCCTCCGAAAGTAGAGGCATGATCTCCCGGCTCAAAGCTTTTAGCAATCTCCTCTTTGATCAGAAGGGCTCCTATCGGAACGCCTCCAGCCAACGATTTAGCCAGGGTGAGCATGTCCGGCTCAATATGCTCATGCTCGTAGGCGAACAGCTTCCCTGTCCTTCCCATGCCGACCTGAACTTCATCCAGAATGAGAAGGATCCTCTTCTCATCACAGATCTGCCGGAGCCCCTGAAGATAGCCTTCCGACGGAATATTCACGCCGCCCTCGCCCTGAATCGGCTCAAGGAGTATGGCACAAGTCTTTGGACTGATCGCCTCTCTCACGGCTTTCAGGTTGTTGAAAGGGACATACTTAAAGCCGGGCATGAGAGGTGCATAGCCCTTGTGATACTTGGTCTGACCAGTGGCTGTCAGCGTCGCGAGTGTCCTTCCATGGAAGGAGCGCTCCATCGTAATGACCTCATATCGATCCTCACCGATCTTCTCCTTAGCGTACTTCCTTGCAAGTTTGAGGGCGCCCTCATTGGCTTCGGCACCACTGTTACAGAAGAAGACTTTATCGGCAAAGGAGTGCTTACAGAGAAGCGAGGCAAGCTCAATCTGTGGCTCGATATAGTAGAGGTTTGAGACATGGATCAGTTTCTCAGCCTGGGCCTGAATGGCGCGAACCACCTTCGGATGGCAGTGACCTAGGTTGCAAACCGCAAGCCCCGAAAAAAAATCGATATACTCTCTTCCTTCAATATCCCAAATCCGAGTCCCCTTCCCCCGAACCGGAAGAATGGGAAACCGATTATAGGTATGGGCGATATACTCCTCTGATAACGTCATCAAGGTTTTAGAACTCACGAAATCGTCTCCTTGTCCCATAGTCTCATCGCCTCATCGTCGTCTAAGCGACTATTTGCGTTCCAACTCCCACATCCGTAAAGACCTCTAATAAAACCGCATGCTCCACGGTTCCATTAATGATATGGGCCTTCTGCACCCCTTCTTTCAATGCTTCCAGACAGCAATTCACCTTGGGAATCATCCCTGAGGCAATCACCTTCTGAGAGATCAGTTCTTTGGCCTCATGGGTATCGAGGGTGGGGATGAGCCTTTTCTTCTCATCCATCACCCCTTCGACATCGGTCAACAGGATCAGCTTCTCCGCTTTCAAAGCAGAAGCGATCTTTCCAGCCACCAGATCGGCATTGATATTGTAGGTCTCTCCTTCTTCTCCTACACCAACCGGTGCAATCACTGGGATGAAGTTCTCCTTCTCAAGGGATTCAATCACTTCGGGGTGGACTCTCTTCACCTCCCCCACCATACCAATATCGATCACCTCAGGATCCCTATCACCACCTCTGGTCAATTTGAGCTTCTGGGCAACAATGAGCCCTCCATCTTTTCCGCTCAATCCGACGGCCTTCCCTCCCTGCTGATTGATCATGGCAACGATCTCTTTGTTCACCTTGCCTACAAGGACCATCTCCACCACATCCATGGTTTCAGGATCGGTCACCCTCAACCCTTCCACAAAGTGCGATTTCTTTCCTAATCGAGTCAGCATCTCACCAATCTGGGGACCTCCGCCATGAACAACAACGGGATTGATGCCAATATATTTGAGCAGGACGACATCGAGGGCAAAACTCCGCTTGAGCCTCTCCTCCTCCATTGTGCTCCCCCCATATTTGATCACAATCGTCTTATTATAAAACCGTCGAATATAAGGAAGGGCCTCCACGAGTACCTTAGCTTTATCGATTGGGTTTTCCATAATTTCTTTCCTTAATCAGCCTTGCGTTGTTGATTGTCGATTTCAGATTCCAAATTGTAGATCGCAGATTTTTCAATCTGAAATATGAAATTTCATAAGATGAACCGGCTCAAATCTTCGTCCTCGACAAAATCCTTCAGTTTCTCTCTCACATATCGGGCATCGATCCACATCTGCTTTCCGCTCATCTCGGGTGCGTCGAATGAAACCTCATCGAGCAACCTTTCCATGATGGTATAGAGTCGTCTGGCTCCGATATTCTCTGTTCTCTCATTGATGAGTGCGGCCATCTCCGCAATCTCCTCAATGGCATCCCTTTCGAAGGTGAGCTCTACCGATTCGGTCTGCATCAAGGCGGTGTACTGTTTGATCAATGCATTCTCTGGTTCGGTGAGGATTCGTATCAAATCCTCCTTCCTTAGAGAATCAAGTTCCACCCGAATCGGAAACCGTCCCTGAAGCTCTGGAATGAGGTCTGAGGGTTTTGAGACATGAAAGGCACCAGCCGCAATGAAGAGGATGTGGTCTGTTTTAACCACTCCGTACTTTGTCGTCACGGTCGTTCCCTCCACGATGGGCAACAGGTCTCTCTGAACCCCTTCTCGTGATACATCGGGCCCATAGGTGGACTCCCTGCCAGCGATCTTATCAATCTCATCGAGAAAGATGATGCCTGACTGCTCCACCCGCTCAATGGCTTGCTTGATCACGGCATCCATATCGATCAACTTCTGGGCCTCCTCTTGAGTAAGAAGATGGATGGCTTCAGGAACCTTCACTTTTCTCTGTTTCTTCCTCTTGGGAAAGAGGCTTCCGAACATCTCTTTGATATTGATGTCCATCTCCTCCATTCCCGAGGCGGTGAAAATCTCTACCATGGGCAGATTCCGATCCATCACCTCAACTTCAACATACTTCTCATTGAGCTTTCCCAAGCGGAGCATCTTTCGAAGCTTCTCTCGCGTCTCTCTCGAATCTTCAGCCTCTTTTGAACCTCCTTTTCTGGAGGTTGGTAGGAGTAGGTCGAGCAGCCTCTCTTCAGCCATCTCCTCTGCCTTCTGCTGGACCTTGCGAGTCTCTTCAGCCTTCACCATGTTGACCGCCTGATCGGTTAGGTCTCTGACCATGGACTCCACATCCCTACCCACGTAGCCAACCTCTGTAAACTTCGAGGCTTCGATCTTTAAAAAGGGGGCCTGAGCCAGCCTGGCCAACCTTCTCGCAATCTCCGTCTTACCAACGCCTGTGGGGCCAATCATGATGATATTCTTAGGCGCAATTTCGTCCCGAAGCGGTTCAGGGATCTGCTGCCGCCTCCAGCGGTTCCTCAGTGCAATGGCAACAGAGCGTTTGGCATCCTTCTGGCCGATAATATATTTGTCCAATTCAGAGACAATCTCTCTTGGGGTGAAAGTTTTATTCATAACTCCTCAATGTGGATACGGTCATTTGTGTAAATGCAGATGGAGGCCGCAATCTTCATCGCCTCCTCAGCAATGGTTCTTGCATCCAGGTCCGAAAAGAGGGTCAATGCCTTGGCTGCCGCATGGGCATAGGGACCGCCGCTTCCAATCGCCGTCACTCCATCGTCTGGCTCGATCACATCACCGTTTCCAGAAATGACCAGAGAATGATCCTTGTCCGCAATGATGAGTAGGGCTTCCAGCCTCCTTAGAATGCGATCCGTCCTCCAATCCTTGGCTAACTCTACCGCAGCACGGAGAAGGTTGCCATTATACTGCTCCAACTTCTCTTCAAACTTAGCAAAAAGGGTGAAGGCATCCGCGGTGGCACCTGCAAAACCCGCAAGCACTCTATCCTGGAAGATCTTCCGCACCTTTCTGGCCGTGTGTTTCATCACCGTATGCTCAAGCGTGACCTGACCATCACCTGCCATGACCACCTTCCCCTTATGCCGAACAGACAGAATGGTTGTACCATGCGCCCTATTCATCACCTTCTCCATAACCCACCCCTCATCGTTCATCGTTCATTGTTCATCGTTCATCGTCTCTCATCCTTCATCTCTCGTCCCTCGTCTCTCTTTTCTTCGTCCTGATAAAACTCCTCGGATGGGCTTTATCGTAGACCTCCATCAGCTTGCCTGGACTGAGGTGGATATACCTCTGTGTGGTGGAGAGGCTCGCATGGCCCAACATCTCCTGAATCTCCCGAATATCGGCTCCAGCATCTAAAAGATGCGTTGCAAAACTATGGCGAAGGCTATGGGGACTCACTTTCCTGAAAATACCGGAAGATTTTGTATATTTCTTAATCAGCCTTCCAATAGTCCGGCTTGTCAGCCTTCCACCTTTTGAGTTGATAAAAAGGGGCTCCTCAGTCTCTGTGGCCATTCGTGCCTTGAGATAAGCTTTGAGGGCCTCCGAAGCCTCCTTCCCAAAAGGAACGATCCTCTCCTTTCTTCCCTTTCCCATCACCCTGACGATCCCCAGATGGAGATCCAAATGTTTCATATTCAACCCAACCAGCTCACCAACCCTTAATCCGCTTGAGTAGAGAAGCTCTAATATGGCCCGGTCTCTCATCACCCTCTGCTTTGCCTCTTCTCTGGAAGGTCTTTCCGGAGACCGGTCGGGCGACTCCATCAACCGGAATGCCTCATCCACTGTCAGCGTGGTCGGTAGCGGTTTTTCCACCTTGGGCGTGGAAACAGCCTTAGCCGGATTAAGAGAAACCAGTTTTTCTCGTGTCAGATACTTAAAAAACGATCGGAGCGTTGAGATCTTTCGCGCAATCGAGCTCTTCTTATTCTTTCGATGAAGCGTGCTAAGATACTTTCGTATCACGATCCGATCCACCTTCTCCCATTCTAGCCTTCCCGATGATAAAATCTCAGAGCTTTGATCCGTCAGAAAATTCTTAAACTCTATTAAATCTCTCTGATAACATCGGCAGGTGTGGGGGGAAGCATTCTTCTCCGCTGAGAGATAATGAATAAACTGACCAATAAAATGATTATCCGCTTTTGAAGTCTCTACCATTCTATCCACTTTAACTCTTGTCTCGCTAAAAATGCCATTAAGAAAACATTTTATAACACATATTGCTATTTTATCAATAAGATTTAATGCAACCCATCAATTTTCCATGCTTTTTACAGGCTTTTAAAAATAAATGGGCTTGTGATTTTTTTCTTGTTGACATTTTAAACTTTTTTGTATAGACTTCGTGTTACAAAAAATTTTAAAAAGGAGGTGAGACGGATGGCGGAGCCAAGGGTTGCGAGGGTAACAGAAATTATTGCAGGTTCTCCCAAAGGATTTGAGGATGCAGTCAAAATTGGTTTTGCAAGGGCAACCAAAACCTTAAGGGGAATCACAGGACTACGTATTGTAGAGTTCAGAGTGGCTGTTGAGAATTCGAAGATCGCTGAATACCGAGTAAGAATGGAGGTCATCTTCGTCCTTGAAACATAATGGAATCTTTCCTCCAAAAGGAAGCCCTTTCCTTTAGGTCCTATAAAGACCTTAAGAGAGAGGGCCTCCTTTTTTAAAAGCAGCTCACCCCATTAGAAAAACCTCTCTGGCGGGCCAATCTATTTTTCTATAAATTATTAACGAAACGGTTTCCTCAGCCTTAATCTTAGTCCGAGCTTATGTACCCCATTTCTAAAGCACATTCTCCCCCGTATGAATCCGTCGTCCGAGCTTCTACCGCAATTTGACCCTCTCTTCAATGACTTTGATCAACTCCTTCTGATGGACAGTCGCCGTTCCCACCTTTCCAACAACAATCCCGGCTGCATGATTGGCGATTTCTGCTGCCTTTCGGATACCTGCTCCTGCGCCTAAGGCAAGGGCCATCGTTCCAATCACCGTATCGCCAGCACCGGTCACATCATAAACCTCCTTTGCTTCGGTTGGAACGAGCAGTGGCTTTCGATGGGGTTCAAAAACGGCCATCCCCTCCTCTCCCCGTGTGATCACAAGGGCATCGCATCTCAACCTTTTCAAAAGAATCCTTCCTGCTCGACTCATAGAGGCTTCGTCCGTTATGGAAACTCTCGAAGCCGAGGAGGCCTCCGCTGTATTGGGTGTGACGACAGTCGCTCCTCGGTAAAAGAAGAAATTCTTAATCTTTGGGTCAACCATCACAAACTTCCCCGATTCTTTAGCCTTTTGTATCACCATCTGAATGAGACTTCTGGTGAGAAGCCCTTTCTCATAATCGGAAAGCACGATGCCATCCACTGTCTCAATCTTCTGCTTCAAATATTCTAAAAGAGTCCGAAACGTAGAGGCCAGAGGTGGCTGAGTCGTCTCTCGGTCAATGCGAACCAATTGCTGGTGGTGCGCAATAATCCGAGTCTTGACCGTCGTCTGTCTCCCCTCTTCGATCGATACGCCGCCCTGTTCAATCCCCATCTCCGCTAATCGTGTAAGGACCTTCTGACCCATCTCGTCATCTCCGATCACACCACAAAGCGAAGCCTCTCCGCCAAGGGCATGGATATTATTAACGACATTGGCTGCTCCTCCAAGAAGAAAGGTCTCCTTCTCCACCTTCACCACTGGGACAGGAGCTTCGGGCGAGATACGGGAGACCTCTCCCCAGATAAAACGGTCTAACATGATATCTCCCACCACCAGAATTCGAACCCGCGAAAACCTCCGGATGATCTTCTCAAACATGGATGACCCCTTCAGTCGTTTCGTCATTCGTCATATCCTCTTATCGTCTATTGACCAACCAACTATTCGACGGTCGACGATCCGACGATCTGCCTTTTAAAAAACTCCACCGTCCTCCTCAACCCCTCTTCGATTCCGACCTTCGGCTCATAATTTAAAAGCATCTTCGCCCGCTTGATATCTGCCAGAGAGTGTCTCACATCTCCCTTTCTGGGTTCCTCATAGATGGGCGATACATGCGAACCAACAATATCTTGAAGAATCTTTACTAATTGATTTAAAGATACCCTCCGGCCACAGGCGACATTGATCACCTCACCATGGGTCTGCTCGACATTCATCGCCAAGAGATTGGCATGGACCACATTCTCAATAAAGGTGAAATCTCGGGACTGTTCTCCATCGCCATAGATGATTGGGGGACGACCTGAAACCAGGGCATTAATAAACTTTGGGATAACCGCAGAATAGATGGAATTGGGATCCTGTCTCGGGCCAAAGATATTGAAATACCTGAGCGAGATCGTCTCCAACCCGTAAAGTTGAGAAAAGAGGCGGCAATACTCCTCTCCCATAAGCTTCTGCAGGGCATAAGGTGAGAGGGGATTGGGCACCATCTCCTCCTTCTTGGGAAGGGTCGGAGTGTCACCATAAGCCGATGAGGAAGCGGCATAGATCACCCGTCTCACCCCTGCATCCCTGGCCGCTATAAGAAGATTTAACGTCCCTCCGGTATTGGTAGCATGAGACGTCAGGGGATCCTCAATCGATCTCTGAACCGATGGAAGGGCTGCCTGATGAAAGAGATATTCGATTCCCTCCATTGCCTTCTGGCAAGTAGCCAGGTCAGAAATGTCTCCCTCCACCACCTCAAGAAAAGGGTAGGCCTCATCAAAGACCAAATTCCCTCTCCTCCCTGTGGAGAAATTATCCAGTACCCGAACTGAATGTCCCAAGCGGAGCAAAGCCTCAGTCAGATTTGACCCGATAAACCCCGCTCCTCCGGTTACTAAAACGTTCGACATACCCTCTCGTCTTCTCAAATGACGATTGTCTCTTATCTTTCTTGCTTTCCATGGAGAGACACCCGTAAAACCCTGCCCTTCAGACCGGTTAGATGAAAATGGTAGGCCCCTCTTTCCAATCTAACGATACTGTATAACAGCCTTCATCCCTTTTTCAATCAGGCATCCGGCTCATCGCTTTAAATTGGGATCGATGCCAGTTCCATGCGGTCTGTATCATTCTTTCCAGCTCAGGATATCTCGGTCTCCAACCCAACTCCTTTCTGATCTTCTCAGAGCTGGCAATCAAACAGGATGGATCGCCAGGCCTTCTCGGCGATTCGAGGATGTTAATCTTCTCTCCGGTCACTCTCTCGGCAACCTGAATCACCTCTCTTACTGAAAAACCCTTTCCATTGCCAAGGTTATAAATCCCCGAATCCCTGCCACTCTCCAATCTCTGCAGGGCCAATAGATGACCGTGGGCAAGGTCGGTCACATGGATATAGTCACGGATGCAGGTGCCATCCGGAGTATCATAATCTGTCCCAAAGATGGAAATAGGCTTTCCGAAGAAAGCCGCTCGAAGCACCAGAGGGATCAGATGGGTTTCGGGTGAGTGGTCTTCACCCAAATCCCCCTCTGGGTCCGCTCCTGCCGCATTGAAATATCTTAAAGAGATATATCGAACTCTGCCGGCCTTCGATGAACGTTGAAGAATCTGTTCAAACATCCACTTCGTTTCTCCGTATGGATTCGTAGGAGCAGATGGATGCTCTTCTGAAATCGGAATCTCCAGAGGTTCCCCATAAACAGCGGCAGAGGAAGAAAAGACGATCTGGTTGACCTGAAACTCCTCCATAACCTCGAGCAATTGAATGCTATTGCTCAAATTATTTTTGAAGTACTTCAATGGATGTTCAACCGATTCTTCGACTAAACAGGAGGCTGCAAAATGGATGACGGCTTTGATGGAGTAGGTCTGAAACGTCTCTCTGAGTTTCTCCCCATCCGCTAAATCGCCTTCGATTAAGGGAGCCTCTCGAACTGCTTCCCGATGGCCGGTGTCCAGGTTGTCATAGACGATTGGCTGATAACCCTTTTGCAAAAGCTCTTTGACCACATGGCTTCCAATGTACCCAGCCCCTCCTGTCACGAGAATGAAGGACATTCTTAATATCCCCTTAAATGGTTATCGAGTCAAATGATTAAACCTCTCATAATGGCCCAACCATATCTATTCGTAGTCGTCCCCTCCTTTACAGAGGCCCCCTCTCAGATTAAGAGGGGGGAAGGGGGGTTACTTCGATTGGCTTCAATCTTATGTTCAACATAAGGAATGCCAATCTTCTTCTGGACTACCGTACTCTTTTATAGACAATGACCTTTCCCATTCCTTTTTCACCAAGCTGAGCGAGTTCGATAAAATCCCCTTGAATGGCTTTGGTCTTTTCAGGAAAATCTCTGCTCTCGCTCTCCCGAATGGCTAAATAGAGCGCGCCCTTTTCCTCCATTGTCCTTTTTAGCTTCCCGACCTCATCCCTATTGAAATCGACCGGTTCACAATCTCCTTCAGCATAGAAAGCAACTCGGGGTAATGTGGTAAAGATGGTCATTCCTCTCCCGGACTCCTCTCTGATCCTCATCCCCGCCCATTTTTCTGGAAGCCGCTCATACCTCTGTGGTTTTAAGGTCTTCGGAAGGACGATCGCCATGATCAACAACCCTAAGGATACGAAAACAACCGCTGAGCTCCTCTTCGGCTCCGAAAGAAGATTCGATCTCAGAAAACTGGCCCTTTTTGTAATCCACTGGAGGGTCGCCATCACACCCTCTCCCACCCAGTAGATCGAAAAAAGGAGCATGGGCAGTACATGCCTGCCACTGAACGCAATGAATCTTTCCCCCTCTTTCGCTGTCCAATCCGTAAAATTCAATACCAGTAAAAATAAGACGATATAGTGCAACAGGAAGAAGGAGATTAAAAATTTCTCTCCATGATTGAAATGTGAAGAGGCTCTCCTGATCAAACCGACCATGAGGAGGAGAAGATAGAGAGGGTGAAAGACAGAGAAGAACTCGAAGTTCAATTTTTTAAGGCTGAAAAAGATCTTTTCCAGAATGGAAATTTCACCTTTCATTATCCCTGCATACAACAGTTCCATTAGCCCTTTCGACCTGCTCAGGGTCCATGCGCCAGTGGACTCCCTTAAATGGATTAGGTAGGGAAGGAGGAGAAGGGCGGAGGAGAGGAGCAACAGGAGGACAACCTTCCATCTCTCCCCTGAAAGATCAAATCTTTTGATAAAAAGGACGTGGAGGAAGACAACGAGAAGAATCTCCACTCCATCCGGTCGAACCAGATAGGCAAGCATCGAAAAAAAGGGAATAAAAAGGTAAGGATACTTTTTTTGACCCTCGATGGTCCTCCAAGAAAACCAGAGGCCGATTGCAAGAAAGAAGAGGTAAGTGGACTCTTTGAGCACATCTGCTGAAAATCGACGGAGATAGGGATGAATGATCAGTAGAAGGGTCGAGAGAAAGGCGACCTTTTGATCAAACAATCTCTTTCCCAGGAAGTAAACCGGAAAGATCAGTAATATTCCAAATAATGTGGAAATGAATTTTCCGGCAAGCTCAAAATCGCCTATCCATGGATAAACAAGGGCAATGATCAACGCATAGAGGGGCTGCTGGTTATGGCTGAGCGCTTTCCCATAAAACCCTGATACAAAGTCCTTTGCAATCGGGATGTATTGGAAAGCTCCATCGATAGAAATCACATAGGTGTGAAAGAAGAGGTAGAGGCTTAAAAGAAGTGAAATGAAAAGGAGGATGGTAAGGCGTAATTTTTCGTTTCTCATTGAATCATGGATAAAGGGGGACAGTCCCTTTAAAGGGGACAGTCCCTTTAGAATCATAGAGGGACTGTCCCCTTTCCCTTTCACCTCGGTGACTAATAGGCCGATTTGCTAAAGAACCCCCTCCACAGCGTCATCAACAGGATTTTCAGGTCAAAAGCAATCGACCAATTCTGAATATAGTAGAGGTCGTGCTCAATCC
>Ga0209721_1000809_pt1 | contig 26003 bp, 20 predicted proteins | sample TshhotsprinmetaG_FD_184139 | JGI IMG/M metagenome (GOLD analysis project Ga0209721, IMG submission 184139) | Hot spring microbial communities from South Africa to study Microbial Dark Matter (Phase II) - Tshipise hot spring metaG (SPAdes)... | ecosystem: Environmental > Aquatic > Thermal springs...
TATAGTGATAAAAGTACGTCGCATTGCCTTTTTTCATGGCAAGGAGTTGCCCGTTTTCTCCGTATATATATGATCTTACCACATTTCCATCCGCATCGGTTTCATACAGAACGTTTAGGCTATCCCCTTGGTAATGGTAGTTCGTAATGACGCCATTTACATTCTTTTGGATGCGCCGGCCGTCTTCATCATATTTGTACGTCACAAACGGCGTGCTTTCGCCTTTTCGGGTGATGGAGACGAGCTGGTCGGCTGCGTTCCATTCATATCGATACTGGCCGTCTTCCAATCGGTTGCCGTTCGCATCGTACGTGATTGTTTCGTCACCGAAACGAACCAACTGATTCGCCGCATTATAATCAGTCGTGGTCGTCGTCGACTGCCCATCTTTCGTTTTCACGATTTGCTTCCGATTGCCGAATCCGTCATAGGCATATTCGACTTTCGTGCCATCTGGAAGCTGCTCTTCCACTAATTGGTCTAGGGCATCGTAACGGTAGACGGTCGTTTCCCCCGTTGGGGATTCCACTTTCGTCCGGTTGCCGTTTTCATCGTAACGGTACGTTTCCGATAAAATTTCTTTTCCGTCCGCCGTACCGACCGAAACGCTTTCCACGAGGCCGCGGTCATCATACGTAAAGGTCGAACCGGCCCCATTTCCTGTCGTGAAGGTGCGAACGTTTCCTCTCTCGTCATAGTCAAAGCGGTACGTATACGTTCCATCTTGGACGACTGTATTTTGATCCAAGGCATTGTATTGGTATGTGACTGTTTGGCTAAACGATCCATGGGAGAACATAAACTGTTGTAATTTATCCGATGTCATCGGATAGGTCCACTTTTGTAATCCTCCGCGGTCGGATTGTTCAATGACACGATTCGCGGAATCAAATTTTCTTGTCTTGGTCGTACCGTCTTTTACATATTGTACAGAAAGTTCGTTTCCGTTTTTGTCGTAACTAAATTCGTAATACGGAACTCCATTGTAAGAAATCGTGTCGACCCGTTCCGTTCCGTCGTACGTCCATTGAATTGTATTTCCTTTCGGCAAGACGGTTTTCATTTTATTGCCGTTCGCATCATATTCATTTGTTGTCACATCGTTAAGCGGACCGACCGTTTTCAGAAGTTTTCCCGTCTTATCATAAGAATAGGTAAATCTTTGTGACGGACCGCTGCTCGTTTGAATGACTTTAGAAGTCATGTGACCGTTCAAGTCATAGTCATAGTTGACAGAAGTTCCGTTCGCCAATAGGAGTTGTTTTAAACGATTGGATGGGTCATACTTGTACTGTTTTTGATTTCCCTTCTCATCATATTCGCTCAACAGGTTTCCTACGGCATCATAATTCTTTTTCGTGACATACCCGGCTTCATCTGTTTCTTCCTCAACATAGTTGCCATTTGCGTCATACTTGTTTTTCGTTACGACGTTGCCTTCCATCAAGCGAATGGCGTCAAACCAGACCGTTCCTGTGTAGTTTCCGCGGAAAATAGCGGATACGTCAATTTTGTCCATTGGCTTAGACGGATTGATGGAAATGGCAGTCCGGTTCCACTCTTGCGTGCCGATCGGAAAATCAGCGGTATACGTTTGGGTCGTTCCATCCACAAAGTATACTTTAGCCGTAATGGAATAATCGCTTGCACTCACGGTACCGTTGGCTTTGACATCCTGCGCTTTGGAAAGACCTGTGAGTGTCAGACGAAGCGGCGTATCACTTGAAGTTTGCCCTACGATCACCGTCTGCTTATATTCACTAGCTGATTGCGTGGTGCTAGTTCTCGATATTTTGAGAGAGTAAGCCCCGTCGAACGACTCCGTATTATCTACGCTTCCTCCTGTTCCACTCCAATTCGTGGTGGTTCCTTCAAAACTACTATTTACAACTGGGTTGTAGCTGGAAGAAACCTGCGCTTCTTCCAATTGAACATTATCAAACCAGGCTTCTCCGGAAGCATCTGGAGACTTATGATCGACCTCTAAATAGACGCGAATTTTGGCTGCATTCGAAGGAGTGGTAAACGTCACTTGCCGCTCTGTCCAAGGTCTTGTGCCTACCAATTGACTATAACGATTGTCCGTCCAAGAAATTCGACGATTTTGGCTATCTAAAAATTCAACATTAAAGAACGCACTGGCTTTCGTTAAATTTGTTTTGATTTTTCCACTTAATGTGTATGTCGCATTCGGTTTTACCGCAATTTCTTGCGTAGCGGCCACATAACCGGCTTCTGCACTAGGCGACGTCGAATTCACTGTGATTTTTAACGTTTTTCGTCCCGTCAACCCATTATAAACATTCGTATCTTCCTGTAACTGCCCGGAATCATACGAACGAAGCACAGTCCAAGCGGTCGTTCCCTGTTCAAAGCCGTGATTAGAGAGTAAATTGGTCGCACTGCCCAATGCGTCACTTTCTTCAATCACATTTCCATAGGAATCGTACTTCGCTACAGAAGACGTTTTTCCCGATTGATCGGTTTCGGATACTGGATTTAAGCCATCATACGCAACCGTTGTCTTGTCGCCTTCTGTATCTGTCATGGAGATGACATCGTTATTTGGATTATACTGGTAGATTTCGGTCCCATAGCTATCCTTCGCTGTTAACACATTTCCATTCGCATCGTACGTATATGATTCCGTCGGTGTAGTGGCCCCAACATCATTCGGATCGTATGATTCCTTTAAATTGTTGCCTTCATACACATATTTCGTTGTAATATTTAAGCCGCCTACGTCATCCACAACCTCAATCGGGTTACCAGCCTCGTTGAAAGTATATTGAGTTTTGCGGCCATTCGGCTTTTGTATGAGCAATCGCCGTTCCGTTGGATCATAGGTCAATGTGTATACATGGCCTTCGGAATCACGTACTTGACTAAGCCTGTCGCCGTCGTACACGAACTGATTGACAACTGGCTGATCCTCCGTATGTGTCGGCTCGAATACTTTGACTAGACGATCAATCTCATTGTATTCATATCTTGTCACTTCTCCGCCCGCCTGAGTCACCGTCGTTAACAAATCATTCGTGTAGCCATATGTCACCGTCCGATTCATCGGGCCTATGATTTTTTCGATCTTTCCGTCTGGACGATACTGAATGTCTAATTTTCTTCCCGATGCGTCCGTCATCGACGTAAGCTTTCCATTCGAATAACCGTACGTCGTTGCGTTTCCATGACCGTCGACCATTTTGGTTAACTTGCCATCGCTTTTATTAAAATACATTTTCGTTTGATCTTTCGATTTCACGATCCACTCAGTGGCGGTCTCGCTTAGCTCCAAATAAACACCGGTTGGCGCTTGGTATGTTCCGTCGGCTCGTTTCATAAATATGTGAAGCGTCCCGTCTTCATCCGTCAATCGCGCTTCATTTCCTTGCGCGACGATATTCATTTCCGCATCGCTGTGCCAGCCTTTTCCGAATAAACCGGTCCATGGAGACAAGCTATTGTAGGTTCTGGATAGACCAAGTCCTAGCCCCCTACCTGAAATCGAAACATCTTGTTCATCTATCATGAGATTACCCGTAGCGGCATTCACGCTGCCATACAGAACATCAATGATGGACCAGTACTCTTCTTTTCCTAAATACTCATTCGCCTCCGGAATGTTCACCGTCAAGGCATTGCTGGAAAATACCGTTTCCCCATCCGCATTGTAGGCGCTGAGTCGGAAGTAGTAATGGGGGCTTGTCGCGTATTTGGTCCCCATTTTCGCATACATTGGGGAAGGATCTTTCGGAAGTTCCAATCCTTGTCCATCATGTTGCAGCGTTAAGGTGCTGGAATCCCCCTGTTGGATTTCCTCCGGAGTTGGCCAAATTCCTTTGTTTTGTGTCGTCCAATGGTCCACGTCTCCTACATCAAATGCTTCATAGTAAAGTCCATTGAAAATCCATACTTTATACCCTATCGCTCCAGGAATTTTATTCCAGTTTAACATGACATAGCCAGAGTTGCTCCCCGATTGATTGCTGTAAGCAAATCCGGAAGGCGCTGATGGCACTGGCAAATCTGGAATACGAGGCATATACGCATCAGAAAAGACGGTTTCCCCTTGAGAGTTATAGGCACTTACTCGAATCCAGTAGTTGGTAGCCGTTGCGTATTTCATTCCTGCATTAGCGTAGACCGGAGACGGGTCAACAGCTAATTCTGTGCCAAGACCATCGTTTACATGCAACTTATATCTACCTGCATTAATTTCCGTGGATGTTGGCCAATACTTTTTGTTTTTCGTTGTCCAAGAAGTGACGTTCCCGACATCTAACGATTCATAGTAGGAACCGTTAAAAATCCAAATTTTATACCCCGTCGCTCCACTCACAGGATTCCATTTGAAATCGATATATCCTGTTCCATTTCCGTTTGTATAACTTACCCCCGTCGGAGCAGATGGTTTTGCCAAATTCGGAATGGTCGGCATATACGCGCCTGACATGGCGCTTTCGCCTTGAGGAAAAATCGCACTGACTCGGAACCAGTAGTTCTTGCTGTTTGGATAACTTCCGCCTGAATTTCGATAGACTGGGGAAGGATCGACAGCCAACTCCGTCCCTAACTGATCTTGATGCAGATCGTATCTTCCAGCACTAATTTCAGAAGGGGTCGGCCAAATTTTTTTCCCTTTTGTACTCCAGGAAGTAACATTGCCTACATCAAACGCTTCATATGATTTCCCGTTATAAATCCAAACTTTATAACCCACAGCGCCAGGAACCCGATCCCATGATAAATTGATATATCCTGTGCCATCCCCATTACTGAAGGCCGTTCCTGTTGGCGTATCGGGAACTGGTATCGTATACGTAACAGACAAATATGGTTTATAACTGCTGTTCGTAGTGGAAACAACTTTTTTCCAATACGTTTGTCCATTTCCATTCGTATGGAGTTTCAATCCATAGTTTGGTTTGGTCCCTGATGCCCACGCTTTGACGGTGTTCGTCACATCAAATTGCGCCCATTGGTCTCTTGCCACATCGACTTTACCAATGTTCGTGGAAGAGGGTTTATTATTCCATGTTAAGGTGCTCGCAGACCATGAACCATTGACCGCATCTAACCATAAGCCGGTTGCTGTTGTTGCATAGTATGAGTGTGTCACATACACGTTGAATGTGGCACTCGTCACATTCATATTTTCGATATTTGATGTATCAGGATTTAAAAATCCGTAACAAGTCCCTGTCGTTCCATCATAATAACCGACTTTTAACACATATTGTCCTTGCGCCGAATCCCATTTACTTGATGCAGAACCATAGTTAGTCGTCGGGTAGGCGCTCATGACAAATGCATCGGTAGCAATAGCAACAGAAGTGCTAGGGTCAATATAAACCGGATAGACGCGCTTCGGATCTTTCAACCACTGCGGATCAGCTTTAACCGTTAAAATATACCCTTGATCATCCTGTTGAAGTTCGTATGTTACATTTTCCGAGCGCTGTGCTTCTCCCGAGTGTTCGTCGATATTCGAATCGACCATAAATGGTTTAGGGAGTTCAAATACTTTTTCATTTTCTTTGTTTGTAAATAAAATCGATCCATCGTCTTGAATATTGGCATGCAAATCGGTTTTCAAACGAAATTTGAAAATGTGATAGCCCGTAAAAGAGTGAAGAACTAAATCCTCTTTCGTTGATTCGTTAAATACGATATTTTGCAAGTCTATATTTGGAAAAATATTTTTATGCACAATCTTATTGTCTTTTTTCTTATAAATAGCGGGAACATCTTTCGCTTGAATCGGCTTCAGTCCATTCCCTGATTCTTCTAAAATAGAATAAGAAATGGAATATTCATTATACAGAAATTTTGCATATTCTCCATCCACCATTTTCTTGTAAAAACGAGGTTCCAAAATCGTATTCTCTGCTTGAACATGATTGGGATGGTCGATGAAGAAAGTGGAAACTTCCTCAAATTGTTTTTCGTTCTTTTTCTTAATATGAATCGGTTCAAAGAAAATTTTTCTGGTAAACGTACCATCACCATTGTAATACACTTTCGTATTCTCTGTTCGTTCCCCTATCAGCTCTCCCGGCTTCAAGTTTATGCTGGGCGCTTCTGGTACTTTAAGAGGTGATTGTTTCATCGCATTGTCAGATTTAGAATAGACGAACTCCGCCAATCCCTCCATAGGAATACTCGTAAAAACTAATAAAAATACTAACCACCAAACAAACCATGTTCTTAGATGCCTCATGTTTTCTCTCCTTATCAATCCTAAGTTGTCTAATTCGAGCTGCATGAGGAGATTTTATGCTATAAAAAACATACTCGCAATATTTTTCGACAAACAAATTTCGTCATTGTTCGACAGAAATCGATTTTATCACTTAACCTTTCAGACAATAGCGATAACGGTTGTTTTTTTCAATTGTTTTGTAAGATCATCCCGCTATGAGAAATGTGAGGAGTAGATGAACAATTAATGATTTTTTTGGAGGATTTGATTACACTTTATTCAAGAAAAGTACAATGAGACATTAACTGCGCCTACTGATGAATCCACCGAGGACAATCTTTTAGATTGAGTTCCAATTTCGCATATTCCGATGTATTTGATTTGATAGAATGCCAATTGACAATACACGAAATAAATTCTAATATTTTAGGACTGTGACAAATGTCGCTGCTTCCTTAACTTGTTGACCATGAGAAGCACTCATTTGTCTAGTCTGAACTTTCAACAAACTACAAAAACAAAATTAATCCTAATACGAAGACATCCTTATTTGATAAAACGATATAAATTCAACAGAGGGATACAAAAATGAGTAAAGCAAAAATTATATTTACGGGGGAAGCGCAAGAAAGCCCCTGCCTTTAGACAAGGGGATGAATTGCGTATTTTTTTTGATAAATTTATTAGATGTGTTTATTTTATCTATTGTTTGTGGTATATTTAGTATAGAGGTGGTTGGTTTTGGAAAACGAAAAATACACCGATAAAAAAGGGATTGTTTATCTCAATCAATATCATATTGTGTTTTGCCCAAAATACCGCAGAAAAGTGTTAGCTGGAGATATTGAACGAGATTTAAAAAGAATTTTTGAAGAAGTTGCCAAAGAACATGATGTACAAATCAAAGCAATGGAAATTATGCCTGATCATGTTCATTTGTTCATTTCTTTTGACCCTCGTCAACATTTGCACAAAATTATACAAGCGTTTAAAGGGAAAAGCAGTCGAATATTAAGGGAGAAATATCCTTCGTTAAAAAGCAGACTACCGTCGCTATGGACACGAAGTTATTTTTGTTGTACTGTCGGCTATATTTCAGAAGAAGCGGTTAAACAATACATCGAAAATCAAAAGAACGTATAAAGGAAGTGGTGTCGTTGGCGAAAACAAAAACCAAAAGTTATGTGCTGACGTTGAAACTCAAAACAGAACTATGGCAGGCGTACATATTAGAGAAACGTTTTGAAATTGGCAGAAAAATATACAACGCTTGTTTGGGCGAATTGCTGAAACGGCATAAAAAATTACAACATGATAAGCAGTATCGTCATCTAGCCCAACAACCAAAATCAAAAGAAAGAAACAACTTGCTAAATGAGTTATATCGTCAGTACGGAATCAATGAATACGCTATGCACGATTTTGTTAAGCCAATGCAACACCATTTCAAGAAACACATCGACTCACACACCGCACAAAAAATCGCTACGAGAGCATGGATAGCAATGGAAAAACTCATCTTTGGTAATGCAAAAAAAGTGTCTTTTAAAAAATACAACGATATGGATTCATTAGAAGGAAAAACAAATAGCACAGGCATCCGTTTCAAAAACAAACATTTGCTTTGGAATGGTTTATCTATTCCTGTTATAATTCACCCAAACGACATATATGCACATCTGGCTCTACAAGACCGTATAAAATATTGTCGCATCGTCCGTAGACGAATTAGAGGAAAAATCAAGTATTTTCTTCAACTCACTCTTGAAGGTGTGCCACCAAAGAAAATAAACCGCCAAACAGGAGAAATAAAACATCCAATAGGGCGAGGCGATGTTGGTATCGACATAGGAACACAAACCGTCGCTATTTGCTCGATGAATAATGTCAAGTTGCTTATTCTTGCGCCGAGCATCGAAAACATAGAAAAGCAAAAGCGAGTTCTTCAACGAAAATTGGATCGTCAAAGACGGGCGAATAATCCGCACAAATACAATGAAGATGGGACAATAAAAAAAGACAACAAGGAAAAATGGGTTTGGAGTAAAAATTATCTCAAAACGAGAAATCAGTTAGCAGAATTACAAAGAAAAATGGCAGATAAACGGAAACAAGATCATCAACGGCTTGCCAATTGGATCATCGCATTAGGTCATCATATCCAAGTAGAAAAAATGAATTTCAGAGCACTTCAAGCAAAGGCAAAAGAAACAAAAGTCGATGCCAACGGAAAATACAAAAAGAAAAAACGATTTGGAAAAAGTATTGCGAATCGTGCACCAAGTTTGTTTTTAAACATACTGAATCAAAAACTGCAATATGAAGGCTATTCCCTTCAATACATCGACACATTTCGCGTCAAGGCAAGTCAATACGACCACCAAAACGATGAGTACAACAAGAAAACACTTTCCCAACGATGGCACGAAGTAGACGGACGCAGAGTGCAACGAGATTTATACAGCGCATTTTTAATCATGAATGTGAAAGACAATCGAAAAGAAATAGATCGACAAAAATGTTTAGAGAGATGGGATCAATTTATTCGACTGCATGATGAAGAAATCAAACGACTTCATCTTCATTCATGTGTCGTAAGTAGTATGGGAATTTAAATGATAAAAAGCGTCTTGAATCGGGCGCACAGGGCGATAAGCACCAGTAAGGTGTTTGCCCATGAAAGTCTTGTGGAATTAGAGTCAGTGTCCATGCGAAGGTATGGAAGAAGCTCTATAGTACACAAGAACCCCGTGGCTTTAGCCATCGGGAGGTTCAGTACCATGACAGGCGTTATGATAGGGTTAATCGTTAGTCTTTTATTATTAGTCATAAAAAGTACCGCAAAGGATTTTTTAAAAACATACTCTCTCGATTGGATTATTGATGTGCTACTTTTTCTCATATTTATCGTAATTGTAATACAATATATCCAAAAGAAGAGAAAAAACTAGAAATAAAGGATGCCCACATGAGGCATCCTTCATCTATTACTTCTTCAAGTTGTAGAATGTTTTTATTCCATCGTATACTGCTGTTTCGCCTAATTGGTCTTCAATGCGAAGCAATTGGTTGTATTTTGCGACGCGGTCTGTGCGGGATGGCGCACCTGTTTTAATTTGGCCAGCGTTTGTTGCAACGGCGATGTCGGCGATTGTGCTATCTTCTGTTTCACCAGAACGGTGAGAAATAACAGCTGTGTAGCCTGCGCGTTTTGCCATTTCAATCGCTTCAAATGTTTCGGTTAACGTACCGATTTGGTTCACTTTAATTAAGATTGAGTTGCCGACACCTTGTTCGATACCTTGTGCTAATTTTTTCGTATTTGTTACGAATAAGTCGTCACCGACAAGTTGTACTTTTTTGCCAAGGCGCTCTGTTAATAACTTATGACCAGCCCAGTCGTTTTCGTCTAAGCCGTCTTCGATCGAGATGATCGGATATTTGTTAACAAGCTCTTCATACCAAGCAACCATTTCTTCCGAGGTTTTCACAACGCCTTCGCCTTCTAAATGGTATTTGCCTGTTTCTTTGTTGTACAGCTCAGAAGATGCCACGTCCATCGCAAGCATCACTTCTGTGCCTGGTTTGTAGCCTGCTTTTTCAATCGCTTCGATAATTGTTTCAAGCGCTTCTTCGTTTGATTTTAAGTTTGGCGCAAAGCCGCCTTCATCACCAACAGCGGTGTTGTAGCCTTTCGCTTTTAACACTGATTTTAAGCTATGGAAAATTTCCGCACCCATGCGAAGCGCTTCACGGAAGTTTGGTGCGCCAACTGGCATAATCATAAATTCTTGAATGTCAACGTTGTTATCTGCATGCGCACCGCCGTTTAAAATGTTCATCATTGGCACTGGCAACGTTTTTGCGTTAAAGCCACCTAAATATTGATATAAAGGAATACCTAAGTAGTCAGCAGCTGCGCGCGCAACAGCCATCGATACACCAAGAATGGCATTCGCACCTAATTTTCCTTTATTTTCTGTACCGTCTAATGCAATTAATGCACGGTCGATGGCAACTTGCTCTGTCACATCGTAGCTACCGATTAATGCTGGCGCGATGACTTCGTTTACGTTTTTCACTGCTTGTAATACACCTTTACCAAGGTAGCGACCTTTGTCGCCATCACGCAATTCAACCGCTTCATACTCACCCGTTGACGCTCCACTCGGTACAAGTGCACGTCCGAACGCACCTGATTCTGTGTATACTTCTACCTCTACTGTCGGATTGCCACGAGAGTCTAATACTTCACGAGCATAAATGTCAATAATTGTTGGCATCGTTCATCTCTCCTTTAGTCTATTTTTGAATTAACGTTTTTCCTGTCATTTCTTTCGGTTGTTGTAGTCCGAGCAAATCAAGCATCGTTGGCGCTAAATCGCCTAAAATACCGTCTTGGCGAAGCGTAATGCCTTTTTTCGTCACGATCACAGGCACCGGATTTGTCGTATGCGCCGTATTCGGACTGCCATCTGGATTTAATACTTCGTCCGCATTTCCGTGGTCTGCGGTAATAATCGCAATACCACCTTTGGCGATAATCGCATCGACGACTTTTCCTAAACATTCATCGACCGCTTCGACTGCTTTAATCGTTGGCTCTAATTTTCCTGAATGACCGACCATGTCAGGGTTTGCGTAGTTTAAAATAATCGCATCGAATTTGTCTGCTTCAATTTCTTTCAGTAAAGCGTCCGTCACTTCGTATGCGCTCATTTCTGGTTTTAAATCGTATGTCGCCACTTTTGGTGAGTCAATTAAAATGCGCTCTTCACCAGGGAACTTTTCTTCCCGTCCGCCGCTCATAAAGAATGTGACGTGCGGATATTTTTCTGTTTCGGCAATGCGCAACTGTTTTAACCCGTTTTGTGACAATACTTCACCGAGCGTATTGTCAAGGTTTGTCGGCTTAAATGCCACGTACCCTTTTACTGTTTCACTAAAGTGCGTTAAGCATACGAAGAACAAGTTTTTCGGATGTTTCGGTCCACGATCGAATGAACGGAAATCATCGTTTGTAAACGTGTTTGAAATTTGAATCGCACGGTCAGGACGGAAATTGTAGAAAATGACCGCGTCATTATCTTGAATCGTTGCGACTGGTGATCCATCTTCACGAACGATAACAGATGGCAAGACGAATTCGTCATAAATGCCATTTGCGTAAGAATCATCGATGCACGCAAGCGGATCACGGTATGATGGACCTTCGCCATACACCATCGCGCGATACGCTTTTTCTACGCGCTCCCAACGTTTATCGCGGTCCATGGAGTAATAACGACCGGATAATGTAGCGATTTCACCGACACCAATTTGTGCGATTTGTTCATTTAACTGTTGAATGTACGTTTTCGCTGTTTGTGGACCAACGTCACGTCCGTCTAAAAAGCCGTGAATATACACATGTTTGACGCCTTCTTTTGCGGCGAGCTTGAGTAAAGCGAATAAATGGTTAATATGACTATGCACACCACCGTCAGAAAGAAGACCGAAAATGTGCAAATTTGTTCCGTGCTTTTTCACATGATCCATCGCTGCTAAAAACGTTTCGTTGCGCTCAAACTCACCTTCGCGAATGGCGATATTCACACGCGTTAAACTTTGATACACAATGCGACCAGCACCGATGTTTAGGTGACCGACTTCCGAGTTCCCCATTTGTCCTTCTGGCAAACCGACCGCTTCACCGCATGCCGTTAATGTCGCATGTGGATATTCGTTCCAATAACGATCGAAATTTGGTTTTTTCGCTTGTGCAACCGCGTTGCCAAATGTTTCTTCACGAAGAGCAAAGCCATCTAAAATAATTAATGCTACTGGTTTTTTGCTCATTTTCCTGCCTCCACGAGTTGTAAAAACGATTGTGGTTGTAAGCTCGCACCACCAACAAGTGCTCCGTCAATATGCTCCTCTGCTAAAAATGCGGCGATATTTTCCGGCTTTACGCTGCCGCCATATTGAATGCGCACAGCATCGGCCGCAGCTTGCGAAAATTGATTCGCGATGACTTGACGAATGTAGCCGCATACGTTGTTCGCATCGTCAGCTGTGGACGATTTTCCTGTTCCAATCGCCCAAATCGGCTCATAGGCGATAACGACTTGCTTCACTTGTTCTTCCGTTAAGCCTTCAAGCGCTTTTTTCACTTGTGCACTAACCACTTCGTTTGTACGGTTGCTTTCGCGTTCTTCTAACGTCTCTCCGCAACAAACAATCGGTACGAGCCCATGTTTAAACGCAGCAAGTACTTTTTTATTCACTGTTTCATCAGTTTCCGCAAACATCTCACGGCGCTCAGAATGTCCGATGATGACATACTCGACGCCGAGATCTTTCAACGCCACGGGACTAATTTCGCCTGTGAACGCGCCTTGATCTTCAAAATGCATATTTTGTGCACCAATTTTCACGTTCGTTCCTTTTGTCGCTTCCACTAAATGCGCTAAAAAGAGCGCTGGCGCACATACAACTGTATCGACTTGTTCGTTGGAAGGAACAGACTGTTTCACTTCTTCAACGAATTGGAGCGCTTCGTTTAACGTCTTATGCATTTTCCAGTTGCCTGCAATAATCGGCTTTCGCATCGCTTTAATCCCCTTTCTTACTTATCGTTTAACGCGACGACACCTGGAAGTTGTTTTCCTTCCATAAATTCAAGCGACGCACCGCCACCTGTAGAAATGTGATCCATTTTGTCTGCAAGTCCGAACTTTTCAACCGCTGCTGCCGAGTCGCCGCCACCGATGACCGTATATGTATCTTTCGCATCGGCAAGCGCTTGAGCAACCGCTTTTGTCCCTTCGGCAAACGCATCCATCTCGAATACGCCCATTGGACCGTTCCAAATGACAAGTTTTGATTTTAAAATGACGTCGCGATACAATTCACGTGTTTTCGGACCGATGTCAAGCCCTTCCCAGTCGCTCGGAATTTCATCGATGTTCACTACTTTTTTGTTCGCATCGTTTGAGAAATCGTCAGCTACAACTGCATCGACAGGCATGTAGAAGTTCACGCCTTTTTCTTTTGCTTTTTCCATGAACGATTTCGCTAACTCGATTTTATCTTCTTCTAATAACGATTTTCCGATTTCATGGCCGAGCGCTTTCACAAATGTGTACGCTAATCCGCCACCGATAATTAAGTTATCGACTTTGTCTAATAAGTTTTCGATCACGCCAATTTTATCTTTTACTTTCGCCCCACCAATGATTGCCGTAAACGGACGATCTGGATTAGATAGTGCCTTTCCTAACACTTCAATTTCTTTTTCCATTAGAAATCCAGCTACCGCAGGCAAATGGTGAGCAATGCCTTCTGTCGATGCATGCGCGCGATGTGCTGCACCGAACGCGTCGTTTACATATACATCTGCCAGTTCCGCAAATGCTTTCGCTAACTCTGGATCGTTTTTCTCTTCACCTGGATAGAAGCGTACGTTTTCAAGCAACAAAACATCGCCTTCGTTCATTTCGGCAATGGCCGCTTTCACCGCATCGCCATATGCTTCGTCCGTTTTGACAACACGCTTGCCAAGCAGCTCACTAAGACGCTCGGCAACGGCATTTAAGCGCATTTCTTCAACAACTTTTCCTTTTGGACGGCCAAGATGGCTCGCCAAAATCACTTTTGCCCCTTGCTCCATTAAATATTGAATCGTTGGGAGCGCAGCGCGAATGCGCGTATCGTCGGTAACGACACCGTTTTGCATAGGCACGTTGAAATCGACGCGGCAAAAGACACGTTTTCCTTTCACATCGATGTCACGAACTGTTTTTTTGTTCATGGAAAGGCCTCCTTATTCGTGTGATACATAGAAAGGGAGTGGGGATGAACCCCGCTCCCCTTCTCGGTATTTCCAACTATTTATTATAAACCGTTTTGGGCAAACAATCCAAAAAATTATAAACCTTTTGACGCAATGTATGCAGCAAGATCAACAACGCGGTGAGAGTATCCAGTTTCGTTGTCGTACCAAGAAAGAACTTTCACCATACGACCTTCCATCACCATTGTTGAAAGCGCATCGATTGTTGAAGAAGCTGTTGAGCCGTTGTAGTCACGAGAAACAAGCGGTTCTTCGCTGTAAGCTAAAATTCCTTTTAACTCGCCTTCTGCCGCTGCTTTTAACGCTGCGTTCACTTCTTCGACTGTCACTTCTTTTTCAAGTTCAGCAACGAGGTCAACGACAGATACGTTAGGTGTTGGTACGCGCATTGCCATACCGTTTAACTTACCTTTTAATTCAGGAAGAACGAGCGCTACCGCTTTTGCAGCACCAGTTGATGTTGGAATGATCGATTCCGCTGCTGCACGCGCACGACGCAAGTCTTTATGCGGTAAGTCAAGAATTTGTTGGTCGTTCGTATATGCGTGTACTGTTGTCATCATACCGCGGATAATGCCGAATTTCTCATGTAATACTTTCGCAAATGGCGCTAAGCAGTTTGTTGTACAAGATGCGTTTGAAATGACATGATGGTTTGCTGGGTCATATTTATCTTGGTTTACACCCATAACGATCGTAATGTCTTCATTTGTTGCTGGCGCGGAGATAATTACTTTTTTCGCACCTGCTTCTAAATGTTTCGCTGCGTCTTCGCGCTTTGTGAAGCGTCCTGTTGACTCAACAACGATGTCAACGCCAAGTTCACCCCATCCTAAGTTTGCTGGGTCGCGCTCTGCTTTTACAATAATTTCCTTTCCGTTTACAACGATGTTATTTCCGTTTACTGTTACTTCTGCATCTAAAGTGCCGTGAACAGAGTCATATTTTAAAAGATGTGCTAACGTTTTTGCATCTGTTAAGTCATTTACTGCAACGACTTCAATTTCAGGATTTTTTAATGCTGCGCGAAATACGTTACGGCCGATACGACCAAAACCGTTAATACCAATTTTTACTGCCATGTTTTTTTCCTCCTTTGAAATTGTAGGAATGTATTTTAGAGGGATGAATCATCCCGTACTAACTGTTTTGCTGCACCTTCGTCTGTAATTAAGATGCACTGATTTGCCTGCTTTATATACGCCCGAATGGCTTTCGCTTTCGAAGCCCCACCCGCGACCGCAATGACGCAAGGGACGTGGCGCACATCTTCAAGTTGAATGCCAACTGTGTTCACTTTATGAACAACTTCTCCATGTTGATTAAAGTAATAGCCAAACGCCTCCGCCACCGCTTCGTTTTGCTCAATTTTTTTCATGTCCTCCGGCGGTGTTTTTCTCCGTTCCGCCATCGTTTTCGCATCGCCAATACCATGAATGACGATCGTCGATGATTTGATTAAGTCGAGCACTTCTTTAATGGCGGGTTCTTCAATGATCGAGTGATACGTTTCAGCACTTAATTGATCAGGTACGTGCAATAAACGATAGTGACCCATCGCTTTTTCAGCCATGCGCGCACAAATCGTATTCGCTTGGTTCGTCACATCTTCCCCAAGCCCGCCGCGCGCTGGAACGAATAGCACATCCCGATATTTCATATCTGGTGTCATCATTTCAGCAACTGCAGCAAGGGTTGTTCCACCAGTGACTGCAACAATGGCATTCCCTGTGAGTGAATGTTTTATGCGCGAGACACAAGCTCTTCCCATCTCTCTTTTCACCCAAGGCGATTGATCGCTGTCACCTGCAACGACAATGACATCTGCAACAGGAAGCCGTTGTTTTATTTTTCTTTCCAACTCTTTTAGCCCTAACACTTCTCGCATCATATCTTCCAATTGCATGAGCACATCATGTCCATCGGACGTAATACTCATGCCTGCAGCTGTAATATCAAGCAAATTTTGCTCCTTTAAAAACTGCACTTCCGAGCGCAAAACACGTTCGCTAATTCCAAGATTTAATGCGAGCGTTCGGCGCCCGATCGGTTGCATTAACCGAATATGCTGCAAAATTTCATATCGTTTTTGCATAATAGCGAGAAGATCAGGCAACAATTTTCGTTGAACATCAATCCATTGGCGCATGCCTTACTCTTCCTTTTTGCTCACTTTTTTCTCTATCTGGACGTTTAAAGTCCCACTATGACATATTGTGTCCCAATAGGTGTAAAAAAATTCACCCCTGCTACAATTCCATTGTAACAGGAAGTGAAACGTTGTTCAACTGCTTCGTTGTTGTTGTAATCGCTTTCTTATGACATCTTTGTGAATGCGGCCGTATGCGATGATTTCCCCGTCGATTTCGATGACAGGAATCATAAGATGATACCGTTCGAGCCATCGTTCGTCTTTGTAAATATCGATTTCTTCAAATTTAACTTGCAGCTCATGAAGAATAGCTTTTGCTTCATCACAAAGGCAGCAGTTTTCTTTCGAATAGACAACGACTTTCATGCTTCATCTCCTTTATGCATATTGCTTTCGTTTTGAAGCCGGTGGAATATGAAGTTGCTCGCGATATTTAGCAACTGTCCGTCTTGCCACGCAAATATTGTAGCGCTCCTCGAGTAAATCAGCAATTTTTTGATCAGAAAGCGGTTTTTGTCCATTTTCATTTTTAATTAACTCTGCAATGAAATGTTTCACCTTCTCTTGCGCTACCTGCTCATCAACACCGCTTGTAAAAAAGCGACGCATGTCAATCAACCCATGAGGAGTTTGCATATATTTATGTTTTACTGCGCGGCTCACAGTAGACTCGTGAATGTGTAGCTCTTTCGCAATATCGCGCATCGTTAACGGCTTTATATAAAGAGGACCCTTTTCGAAATAATCACGCTGCTTGTCAAGTAATTGCCATGCAATTTGTTCAATCGTTGTTGACCGTTGGGCTAAACAACGTTGTATCCATTGAAATTGTTGCCGCTTTTCTTCAATATATGTTTGGACAGATGGATCATCGGTATGCACTTTTCGTTCATACGCTCCATTCCACACGACTGTAGGAATCATCTCTTCGTTTATTGTTACTTTCCATACACCATGATCATACGAAACGATCACATCGGGTACGATGTACGTTAATTGTCCATCATTGTATAAACTTCCCGGACGCGGATGCAAAGTGCGAATGAGTTCCCACACACGTTGCAAGTCTGCTAACTCGACACGAAGTATCGTTTTTATTTCTTTCCATTTCTTATTGACAAACGGTTCGAAATGCTGCATAACGATCGTTTCTGCTAATTCATCTCTTTGTGGCAAGCGGGTGAGTTGCAAGTATAAACAATGCGGTAAATTTTCTGCCCCTACTCCAGCAGGTTCGAGTGAACGTAAAAGATGAAGTGCTTCACACACAATCGTTTCTTCCAATTGAAGATGGCGAGCCGCTTCTGCAACCGTTGTATGCAAATAACCCGATTCATCGAGCGACGCAATTAAATAATCAAGCGCTTTTTTTTGCTCGTTACATAACCGCATGCCGACGAGTTGGGCATGCAAATGGGAAGCGAGTGAACGATTAAAAACGCTTACATTTTCAATGTAGCGCATGCTGTCTGTACGCTCATTTCGCTTTCGTTCCTTTAGCTCAATAAATGGATTTTCAAGCGCCTGTTCATGTAAAAGCGATTGAAGCTCTAACGTTGAATATTGTAAAAGTTCAATCGCCTGCACAAGCTCTTTCGTCAGCGCAATTTTTAGCTCTTGCTTTTGCGTTAATTGCATCTCCATCCATGCCATCTCCCTTCATCCCCATTTTATCATCTCTGCGAGGGAGAGACGATAAAAACATATTGGATGTTTTTTCTACTATGCATATGCATCGAAGGCATGTTATCATGCTTATAGAACGAGCGAGCAAGCCTCGCAAAATTCACATGTTCGTCCGGTGCGGCTCACCGGACTTTATTTTTTATACAAACAAAAAACCCCTGCTCGCATAGCAAGCAGGGTGTCGCTAACGCCCTCGGCAGGATTCGAACCCACGCTAAGAGAACCGGAATCTCTCGTGCTATCCACTACACTACGAGGGCACAATAATAAATGCACTTACCATTATAGTGAACACATAAAAAAATTGCAAGAGAAATGACGTTTAAAATTTTAGGAAGAGGAAACGATGAAAGAAGGGATGTAGAAGAAAAAAGGCGAATACATATAAGCAGAAGGTGTTTTATTTGACCTTTATTGACCTTTTTTGTATGATAAAAGTACATAAAAACGATTTATCGGAGGAGGAAAAGTATGAACTTAATTCCTACAGTCATTGAACAAACGAGTCGCGGAGAACGCGCATATGACATTTACTCTCGCTTATTAAAAGACCGCATCATCATTTTAGGAAGCGCGATTGATGACCACGTCGCAAACTCAATCGTTTCTCAGCTTTTATTTTTAGCAGCAGAAGATCCTGAAAAAGATATTTCTCTTTACATTAACAGTCCGGGTGGATCCATTACAGCCGGCATGGCAATTTACGACACGATGCAATTTATTAAACCAGACGTATCAACGATTTGTATCGGTATGGCTGCTTCTATGGGCGCATTTTTACTTGCAGCGGGCGCCAAAGGAAAACGGTTTGCGTTACCAAATAGCGAAATTATGATTCATCAGCCGCTTGGTGGCGTACAAGGTCAAGCGACAGAAATTGAAATTGCTGCAAAGCGTATTTTATTCTTGCGTGACAAGTTAAATCGCATCTTGTCCGAAAACACAGGACAACCGATTGAAGTCATTGAACGTGATACAGATCGCGACAACTTTATGACGGCAGAAAAGGCGAAAGAATACGGTTTAATCGACCGCGTATTAACACGCGTAGATGAAAAATAAAAACAAGGCGGTGGCGACCGCCTTGTTTTTATTCTTGTTCAACGTATTTCACGAGCTTGTTTAGCGCTTCCTGCTCATCTGGACCGTCAGCATAAATCGTGATGACTGCCCCTGTATGGATCGCTAAGCTCATTAATCCCATAATGCTTTTCGCATTCACTTTTTTGCCGTCCTTCTCAATATAAACATCGGCTGAAAAACGGTTCGCTTCTTGAACAAACAACGCTGCTGGACGCGCTTGCAATCCTGTTTTTAACCGTACTTCTACTTGTTTTTGTACCATATCACACATTCCTCCCATAGTTACAAAGATTTATGAAAATCAATCGGCTGGCCCGCACGGAGTCGTTCAGCAATTTCGTCTAGTTTTCGCAGACGATGGTTAATTCCTGACTTGCTAATTTTCCCTCCGGAAACCATTTCACCGAGTTCTTTCAATGTTACATCTTGATACTCAATGCGCAATTTCGCAATTTCACGAAGTTTTTCTGGCAGTTGATCGAGCCCAATCGTCTCGTCGATATACCGAATGTTTTCGACTTGGCGCAACGCTGCTCCAATGGTTTTATTTAAATTAGCTGTTTCGCAATTAACGAGCCGATTGACCGAATTGCGCATATCGCGCACGATGCGCACATCTTCAAAGCGCAACAACGCTTGATGTGCCCCGATAATGCTTAAAAACTCCGCAATTTTTTCCGCTTCTTTTAAATACGTAATAAATCCTTTTTTTCTTTCTAACGTACGTGCATGTAAATGGAACGTCGTGTTCATCAGTTCACAAAGCGATTCGTTATGTTCGCGATACAGCGAAAAAATTTCTAAATGATACGAAGACGTTTCCGGGTTATTGACAGACCCTCCAGCTAAAAAGGCACCGCGCAAGTACGAGCGCTTGCAACATTTTTTTTGCACAAGCTCTTGTGAAATGGAATGAACGAACGAAAACCCTTCTTCCATAATTTTTAAATCAGATAGTAGTTCATTCGTCCCTTCAACGACGCGCACAATATATACATTGTTTTTCTTTAAGCGCATTTTTTTACGTACGAGTAATTCGACAGCTACGTCATACCCTTTTTTCAATAACGTATAAATTCGCCGAGCAATTGCTGCGTTTTCCGTTTGAATATTTAATAGTAAACGCCGATTGGAAAAGGAAATAGAGCCATTCATTCGAATTAAAGCGGATAATTCTGCTTTTAAACAACACGTCTTTACTTCTATATTCGTTAACTCCTTTTTCGTTTCTGATGCAAACGACAACCATTCCACCTCCTATCAATGTGTGTCGTGCGAAGGAGGTGCAAGAAGCGAAACGAGCAACGCCGCTACTTTTTTCGTATCGTGACGCACCGTCCCATCTCGCTCATCAATGATCGCATCACAAATGACTTGCAAGCCGAGCGCCTCTAATTCAGCCATATCGCAAACAACCGGGGCGGCGAGTTCCTTCGCATAGCGCTCTTTCGTTTCAGGTAAAATCGGCGCGTCGTTTACAATGACGGCATCTAAAAAGGCACATGCCATATGATCATACAGCGCTTTCACATGATCGCTCGCCGTATAGTTTAACGTTTCTCCTGCTTGAGTCATGACGTTGCATATATATACTTTTTTCGCTTTTGATCGGCATACCTCTTCGCCAATTTTAGGAACGAGTAAGTTCGGTAAAATGCTTGTATACAAGCTCCCAGGTCCGATGACAATTAAATCGGCTGTTTGTAATTCTGTAATCGTTTCTTCGAGCGGTTCAATGCTTTCTGGAGTTAAAAAGACGCGCTTAATTTTCTTTCCCGAATAAGGAATTTTTGACTCACCTGAAACAATTGTTCCATCTTCCATTTCCGCATGCAACACAACGCTTTCGTTGGCTGCTGGAAGCACTTTTCCACGTACATTCAACACTTTCCCCATTTCGCGAACCGCATGCACAAAATCGCCAGTAATTGACGTCATCGCCGCTAAAATTAAATTCCCGAGCGAGTGCCCTGATAATCCATTTCCGTTTTCAAACCGATGTTGAAACAATTCAATAATGAGCGGCTCCACATCCGAAAGGGCAGCAAGCACGTTTCGAATATCCCCAGGCGGGGGCATATCAAGTTCATCACGCAATCTTCCTGAGCTCCCACCATCATCTGCGACAGTTACGATGGCGGTTAAATCAACATTATATTGTTTCAGCCCGCGGAGCAAAACAGGAAGCCCCGTTCCCCCACCAATGACAACTATTTTTTTCATCGGTGCGTATCCTTTCTTTTTGCAATATCTCGATGAGACACGTGCGTCGTATATTCATGCGCAAAGTGGCGTGCAATATACTCAGCTAACGTAACCGAACGGTGTTGCCCGCCCGTGCATCCGATCGCAATGACAACTTGGCTTTTTCCTTCCCTTTTATAGTGGGGAAGCATAAACGAAAGCAAATCTGTTACTTTTTCAATAAATTTTTGCGTTTCCGTCCACTTTAATACGTAAGATGATACTTCTTCATCTAATCCTGTTTTCGGACGCATATGTTCAATGTAATGTGGATTTGGTAAGAAGCGGACATCAAAAACGAGATCTGCATCAATCGGCAAACCGTATTTAAATCCGAACGAGACGACATTGACAGAAAATGTTGTCGTCGCCGGTGTCGCAAATGTTTGCACGATTTTTTCACGCAATTCGCGCGGCTTTAAGCTAGACGTATCGATAATCATTTGGGCACGCCCTTTTAATTCTTCAAGCAACTGGCGCTCTAGCTGAATGCCTTCAAGCGGCAATCCGTTCGGTGCAAGCGGATGGGAACGACGCGTTTCTTTATAGCGACTCACGAGCGTGGCATCGCTTGCATCTAAAAACAAAATTTGCGGCGTTACCCATGACGTTTCTGCCAAATCGTCAAGCGCGGCAAAAAGACGGTCGAAAAAGTCGCGGCTGCGCAAATCCATAACAAGGGCAATTTTAGTCATTTTATTGCCCGATTCCCGAATTAATTCGAGAAACTTTGGCAACAATGTCGGCGGTAAGTTATCGACACAAAAATAACCTAAATCCTCAAAGCTTTGGATCGCGACCGTCTTCCCCGCCCCCGACATCCCTGTAATAATAACCATTTGAATATGTGCTGAGCCTGTGCTCATCGCCCTCTCCCCTTTCTTTAACTCGGATCAAGCCGGTAAGACAACAACTCAAATTCTTCTGTATAAGTGAATGTGCCGTACATAATGCCCGTTCCTTTCACGACATAGTCAATAATATGGTAATCGCCCGGCGCCATCGGCAAAGTCGATATATGTTCAATTGGATGCCAAGCGAGTTCTCCTTCTTCACATTGTAATACGTTTTCCCCTTCAAAATGTTCCGCAAAAAACGTAAACATCATCCATTCCGAGACGACTTCTTCCCCTCGTTTCATTACAAACGTGAATACCCCTTTTAATTGTGGGTTTTTAATATAAAGCCCTGTTTCCTCACGGTATTCACGAATACACGCTTCCCGTATAGATTCTCCTTGCTCCATTTTCCCCCCCGGTGCGACCCACCAGCCACGCCGCGGTTTTTTTAACAAGAGGATTCGTCCATCTTTTACTAATACACAGTTCGTTACCCGTTGCAACGTCCGTTCACCTCAATAATGATAATAAACATGTTTTTTTCATTATACTATTTCTTACAAACGGTCACAAAGTATAAATTTTGAAACGTTTTCACGTCCATCACAAAAAGAAAGCACGGGACGAGAGCCCGTGCCAACGAGTATATATAAAAAGGGGGTCAATTACTTACTTTTATCATACTCTTTTATTGTTTCAAGTGTGTTACAGTTCAATTAAAGCAACATTACGTTTTCATTACTGAATGTTAAGCTTTTCCTTTAACTCTTCCACGTAATGTTGCGCGCTTTGCGCTGCAATGCTTCCGTCACCTGTTGCTGTAACAATTTGACGGAGCGACTTTTCACGAACGTCCCCTGCTGCAAAAATGCCAGGCACTTTCGTTTCCATCCGTTCATTCGTTTCAATATAGCCGTTCTCGTTTGTAATGCCTAACGAAGCAAACGGTTTTGTTAAAGGCACCATACCGATGTAAATAAACACGCCGTCACACGGAAACTCGCGCTCTTCTCCTGTTTGCGTATGAACGAGCGTTACGCTGCCCACGCGACCGTCTTTTTCGTGAATTTGTTTCACCGTATGATTCCAAATGAAATCAATTTTTTCATTCGCAAACGCGCGCTGCTGTAAAATTTTTTGTGCGCGCAGCTGATCACGACGGTGGACAATCGTCACTTTACTCGCAAAGCGCGTCAAATATACACCTTCTTCAACAGCCGAATCTCCACCGCCAACGACGACAAGCTCTTTTCCTTTAAAAAAGGCTCCGTCACATACGGCACAGTATGAAACGCCACGTCCCCCTAATTCTTTTTCGCCAGGCACGCCAAGTTTTTTGTACTCTGCCCCCGTCGCAATGATGATCGAACGAGCTTTATATTGTTGGTTGCTCGTCACAACCGTTTTATATTGTTCGCCGTCAATGACTTCTTTTACATCGCCATATGCGTATTCAGCACCAAACTTTTTCGCATGCTCGAACATTTTTGACGCCAATTCCGGTCCAAGAATATGATCATATCCCGGATAATTTTCCACCTCTTCTGTATTGGCCATTTGACCACCGGGAACGCCACGCTCTAACATGAGCGTTGACAAGTTCGCACGCGATGTATATACCGCCGCCGTCATTCCTGCGGGCCCAGCACCGATAATAATTACGTCATACACTTTTTCTTGTGACACGTCTTCTCCACCCTTTCTGCATGAACAAATCTTCATTTTATCTTTTCCATATGTCTATCGTAATACAACTGAAGAAAGGGCGTCTATTAACTTGCTCATTCGTGAAACTGTTGTTTCATCATTTTCACATACTTTCCAACCGTTGCAGTGGACACGCCGTACCGTTCGGCAAGCATGCGCTGTGTGACGCGCTGCCCATGACGTTTGCGAAACATGTATTCGAAAGCCGCGGCCCATGCTGCATGGTTCGAAAATGAATCGATCTCATTGACCGCTTGAACAAAAAAAGAAAACCAAGCAATATATAACGGCTCATATTCAAATCCGTTATGTTGAATGAGCAACGTTACAATACGATGCGCATCTACCACACATGATGACGTTTGCCGTCCATCGTATACATAATCGCTCCACTGCTGTAAAAGCGGATGAGACCACGATTGTTTTGGAAATGGGCAATCGTTTTTCATAAATGATTTGCTGATTAAATATAGCGCATACAACGAAGAAGCTACGTCTTGTTTTTCGAACAACGCTTGAATATGTTCAATCGTCTGCTCACGATAGCGCCACGGTTCACTCCCTTGTTTATCAGGATGAAGCGAAACTAACTTTTTCCACATCGTCTCTGCTAACGAACGATACCCCATATGATACGCTGCATACGCATACCAATAATAAAACGGGGCATCCCCCTCGAAGCCGCGACGTTGCAGCTGACGCAACCATTGAAAAGCTAAGTCATAGCGCCCAACAATCGCGAACGTAACACCGAGCTTATATCGATGCTCAAATGAAATAGGATGAACATTTTGCAGCAACTGAGTGAGCGAGAAAAGCCGTCCATGCTCTTGTAAATAATAAGAAAACACCGCATCGTTACAAAGCGCATGCAAATTGCCTGGATTTTGTTTTAAAATATATTCAATCGTTTGTCTCGCTTTTCCGATATTCCCTTGATAAAAATAGGCAAGCGCTAAATTGTTGTACGCAGCCCAATTTTCTGGATGTTGCTCAATCATTTCTTCAAACAGGGCGATCGCTTCTTGAAACTCCCCTTTTTCAAGCAATGTGCGCGCTTGTTCCTGCTTCATTAACATATCATCATAATTGAGCCACTCTTCATCTTCTTGCTCAATTGTTAAAATGTCTAATAAATCGAGCGTATACTCCGCAAATTCCCCATCGGGCTCACGTTCCATATAGCGCTCAGCATATTTCATCGCCTCGCCGAACAATCCTAAATGAGCATAGTTGTTGGCTAAAAAATAAAAACACTCCGTCAACTGATCGTCACGCTCAATCACACGCAATAACCATTCGTTCGATTGCGCATATTCCCCCAATTCTGACAATACAATCGCCAATTGACACGCGAACGCGCTCTGCTCTGGTTCAAGTTGCACCGCACGTTGCAAATACGCTTTCGCTTTATGCAAATCACGTCGGCGATAGTATGTTAAACCTTTATTAAAAAAGTACGTACCGTCTTGAATAAACGGAATGACTTTTCCGACACGTTTTTGCAAATGTTTTTCCATCGAACCCTCCATGTTGATTTCATTCACCGAAAGACAGTATACCACATTTTCGCTTCAGAACAACATGGATGGGAAAAAAAGCATTAACGATGGCGCTCGGCTAATACGGAAAGAACATCATCGAGCGACACGCGCTGCTCGCGCAACAAAACGAGCAAATGATACAATAAATCTGCCGCTTCCCATCGCAGTTCTTCTTTTGAACGGTTTTTAGCTGCGATAATGACTTCAGCCGCTTCTTCCCCAACCTTTTTAGCGATTTTGTCGATTCCTTTGTCAAATAAATATGTCGTATACGATCCTTCAGGACGTTTCGCTTCCCGTTCCGCAATAACCGACTCTAGCACATTTAAAATCGCAAAACGATCACGTTTGACCGAGGGCTTTTCACCACTCAAGCGGCGGTGAAAACAAGAATACTCACCTGTATGACACGCTGGTCCCTTCGGTTCAACGAGAATAAGGAGCGCATCAGCATCACAGTCGTAGCGAATATCAACAACTGCTTGTACGTTTCCAGACGTTTCCCCTTTATGCCATAACATATCGCGCGAACGGCTATAAAACCATGTTTCCTTCGTTTCTAACGTTTTTTGCAGCGATTGTTCGTTCATATACGCTAACGTTAATACTTCTTTACTATGTGCATCTTGTACGATCGCCGGTACAAGCCCTTGCTCATTAAAACGAATGTGTTCGATGTTCATCGCACATTTACCCCCTGTTCACGTACGTA
>Ga0209721_1000810_pt1 | contig 25980 bp, 25 predicted proteins | sample TshhotsprinmetaG_FD_184139 | JGI IMG/M metagenome (GOLD analysis project Ga0209721, IMG submission 184139) | Hot spring microbial communities from South Africa to study Microbial Dark Matter (Phase II) - Tshipise hot spring metaG (SPAdes)... | ecosystem: Environmental > Aquatic > Thermal springs...
CAGCAAGGCCGTCAACGGTCGTTTGGCGTGTGGTTGGCACACTATCATGCACCGATGAAGACCATGCGTGTGGCCACCTACAACATCCACAAGGGCGTGCAAGGCCTGGGGCCGCTGCAGCGGCTGGAGGTGCCCAATCTGGCGCGCGCCGTGGCGGCGCTGGACGCGGATGTGGTGTGTCTGCAAGAGGTGCGTGGCTGGCACGCGCCGTCGCAGCGGCGCTTTGGCCACTGGCCGCGCCGCGGTCAGGCGTCGGCGCTGGCGCCGCCGGGTTACCACGTGGCCTATCACGCCAACGCGCTGACACGCCACGGCGAGCACGGCAACGCGGTGTTGAGCCGCTGGCCGATCGTGGCGCAGGCGCAGCACGATGTGTCCGACCATGGCTTTGAGCAGCGGGGGCTGCTGCATGTGGTGCTGGCGCCCGCCGATACCAGCACCGCGTCGCCGTGGCCGGCAGGAGCCCACGCGCTGCACGTCATCGTGGTGCATCTGGGGCTGATTCATGCCAGCCGTCGGCGCCAGGTGCAGGCGCTGGCTCACTACATGGAGCGTGCGGTGCCGCCCGAAGCGGCGCTGGTGGTGGCGGGCGACTTCAACGACTGGGGCGAGCGGCTGCACGCCCCGATGGCCGAGCTGGGCCTGCACACGGCAGTGCCGGCGCGCGTGTCCACGTTTCCGGCGCGCTGGCCACTGCTGCCGCTGGACCGTATCTACGTGCGTGGGCTGGTGGTGCGCGCGCTGTGGGCACCGCACGGGGGGCAGTGGCCGCGCTGGTCGGACCATCTGCCACTGGTGGCAGAGGTGGCGTGGGTGCCATGAGCGCAGGGGGGACTGGCGCGGCGCGGCGCGCTGCAAGCCCGGGTGGCCCTGTATTGCGGCCCGGGCACCGACTGCGTCTGCTCGAAGGCGGGCAGGCGCTGTTTGTGGCCATGGAGCAGGCCATCGACCGTGCGCGCCACTTGGTACACGTGGAAACCTACATCTTCGTGTTTGCGCACCAAGCACTGATGGTGGCCGAGGCGCTGGAGCGCGCCGCGCGCCGCGGGGTGGAGGTGCGCCTGGTGGTGGATGCCGTGGGTACACCCGAGGTGCCGGCCGAGTGGCGCACACGCTTCGGTGCGGCTGGCGTGCAGTGGTGCCAGTATGCGCCGCTGGGGCGGCTGGGCCTGCTGATTCCCAGCCGCTGGCGCCGGCTGCACCGCAAGCTGTGCGTGGTAGACGGCGTGGTGGGCTTTTGCGGCGGCATCAACCTGATTGACGATTGTGATGACGTGGTGTTGGGGCGGCTGCCCACGCCGCGGCTGGACTACGCGGTGGAGGTCAGTGGCCCGCTGCTGGCTGAGATGCAGGCCACGATGGAGCGGCTGTGGTGGCGTCTGACGGCAATGCGTTACGCGCAGTCGCGGGAGTTTGGCGCCGCGTGGCAGTCGTGGCAGGTGGCGCGGGCGCGGCGCGATCCGGGGCTGCGCCGCTGGTGGCGCGCTTGGCTGCGAGCGCGCGACGCGGGCGGCCGGCACGACCCCGCCGAGCCGCCGACGGTGGTAGGGGCGCGCGCCACGGTGCTGTGGCGTGACAACGTGCGCCACCGCCACGATATCGAGCACGCGTATCTGCGCGCCATTGAGCGGGCGCGGCGCGAGGTGGTCATTGCCAACGCGTACTTCATTCCCGGGCGGCGCCTGCGGCACGCCTTGGCGCGAGCGGCAGCGCGCGGCGTGCGCGTGCGGCTGCTGGTGCAAGGCAAGTACGAGCGCTTTCTGCAGTACCACGCCCCGCGCCCGGTGCACGCGTGGTTGCTGCGTCGGGGCGTGGAGATCCGCGCCTATGCGCCCAGCTCGCTGCACGCCAAGGTGGCGGTGGTGGATGAGGTGTGGGCCACGGTGGGATCGACCAACCTGGACCCGATCAGTCTGCTGCTGGCACGCGAAGCCAACATCGTCACCACCGACCGGCGTTTTGCGCGTCACCTGCGCGAGCGGCTGGACCATTTGCTGCGCGAAGCGGGCGAGCCGCTGGAAGCGGGAGCGCTGCGTCAGCGCCGCTGGCACGAACGCGCGCGCGACTGGCTGGCGTTTGCGGTGATGCGCGCCGTGCTGTTTCTAACCGGGCACCGCTACTGAGCAATCGCTTTCCATGTCAAGCCGAATGAAGCGAGTCGCCCCAGAGCTGATTGGCGCCGCTGGGCGGTTTGTGGGGCGCAGCGCTACGAACGGGCTGTTGCCCCGTACACCCCTCGTACCCCGTGGCGTGTGCGTCGGATACGGCGCGCGCGTCTTGTTGTTGGCATCGATCGGCTTGCCGGCCTATTGCCGTGTGCGTGAGTCGCCGCGCCGTGAGGCCGTCACCCGGCATACCCCCCTGCACCCGACGGTGGTGTCGGTGTCAAGGCCCCAGGCTCTCCCGCCGTACCGGGGCTTGCGCACCGTGCCCGCACGGTTTGCGGGTTTTCACGCGCCGATGTTAGGATGGGCCATGCTGATGCCAATGAACGACGCTTCCACCATGGCTGATGACCCGCACCACGACGACGGGGTGCCCGTGTCCGTGCGCATACGCGAGCGGCTGCGCGCCGCGCGCAAGCGCTTCCACGCCAACGACAACATCGCCGATTTCATCCGCCCGGGCGAGCTGGAGCAACTGCTTGACGAGGTGACGCAGAAGATACAAGCGGTGCTGGATGCGATGGTGATCGACACCGCCAACGACCACAACACCGAGAACACCGCGCGTCGCGTGGCCAAGATGTACCTGAAGGAGGTGTTCGGTGGCCGCTACGTGCCGGCGCCGACGATCACGGAATTTCCCAACGCCGAGCATCTGAACGAGCTGATGATCGTGGGACCGATCACGGTGCGCAGCGCCTGCAGTCACCACCTGTGCCCGGTGATCGGTCGGTTGTGGATCGGCATCATGCCCAACGAGCACACCAACGTTATCGGGCTGAGCAAGTACGCGCGCCTGGCCGAGTGGGTGATGGGGCGTCCGCAGATCCAGGAAGAGGCGGTGGTGCAGCTGGCCGACCTGATCCAGGAAAAGACCCAGCCCGACGGGCTGGCGATCGTGATGGAGGCTACGCACTACTGCATGGCGTGGCGCGGCGTCAAGGACATGGACAGCCGCATGATCAACTCGGTGATGCGAGGCGTCTTCTTGAAGGACGCCAACCTGCGGCGCGAATTCCTGTCGCTGATTCCGCGTCAGGGGCAGTGAGGGAGATCAACGATGCTGGTCCGACTGCTCTATGTCAGCCGCGCGCGCACCGGCAATACCGCGCAGGACATTGAGGACATCCTGACGTCTGCCCGCCACCACAACCTGCACAACGGCATCACGGGCATCCTGTGTTACGGCGGCGGGGTATACCTGCAGGCGATCGAAGGCGGGCGCAGCGCGGTCAACCGGTTGTACCGCCAGATCATCGAAGACCCACGCCACACCGACGTCGAGCTGCTGCTGTATGAGGAGATCAGTGAGCGGCGCTTCGGTGGCTGGACCATGGGACAGGTCAACCTCACCAAGCTCAACACCTCCATCGTGCTGAAGTACTCCGAGCGCCCCGAGTTCGACCCCTACAGCGTCTCGGGCCGGGTATCGCTGGCGCTGCTGGAGGAGCTGATGGCCACGGCCAGCATCATTGGCCGGGCGTAAGGGGCGCGTGCACGGGCAATGGGCTCGATGGCGAGGGTGATGGGTGTGTGAGCCGTCTGCGGGCGCAGGACCATAAGAAGCCCGGGCGCTGGAGCGCTCGACCTGGGTGTTGAGTCATGGGCAGGCAGAGGGCGGCCACGGTGACCACAACAACACACCCGCGCTCGGCCCGCTGCAGGCGTGCCACGGGCCGTAGCCTCGCCCTCGTTGGCGGCCTGCGCGCCCCTGCCGCTCAGCCTGCCGCGCGTGCGTCGCACACCGGGCAGCCAGGCTGACGAGCGAACGCCACCTCGGTAAACGCCAGGCCGCGCCCGTCCAGCATCAGCAGCCGCCCCACCAGGCGCGAGCCCAGGCCCACGATCAGCTTGAGCGCTTCGGCCGCTTGCATGGTGCCGATGATGCCCACCAGCGGCGCAAACACCCCCATGGTGGCGCAGCGCACCTCCTCGGGCGCCTGCCCCGCGGGGAACAGGCAGGCGTAGCAGGGCGAGTGCGGATCGCGCGGGTCGAACACCGACAGCTGTCCGTCGAAGCGGATAGCGGCACCGGCCACCAGCGGCACGCCGTGGCGCACGGAGGCGCGGTTGATGGCGTGACGGGTGGCGAAGTTGTCGCTGCAGTCGAGCACCACGCTGGCGCCGGGCAGCAGCCTATCGAGCAGCGCGTCGTCGGCACGCTGCCGCACCGGCTGCACATACACCTCGGGGTTGATGGCGTGCATGGCCACCTGCGCCGATTCAGCCTTGGGTAGGCCGACGCGCGAGAGGTCGTGCGCGATCTGGCGCTGCAGATTGGTCGCGTCCACCGTATCGTGGTCGATGAGGGTGATGCGGCCCACGCCGGCGCTGGCCAGATACAGCGCCACGGGTGAGCCGAGCCCGCCCGCGCCGACCACCACCGCGTGCGCTGCCAGCAGCCGCTCCTGCCCCTCGACGCCGATTTCGTCCAGCAGGATGTGGCGCGAGTAGCGCAGCAGCTGCTCGTCGGTCATGCTCGCGGGGCGTCAATTGTCGGCCTTGGCCGGACGCTCGGTGGCGGTCTTGCTGGCCACCACCGGCAGGCCTTTGAGGTGGTTGAGTGCCTGCTGCAGCTGCCAGTCCTTGTCCGAGCCGAATTCGGGCAGCAGCCGCGCACTGGGGTTCTTGCGCTGCTCTTCCTCCAGCCGCTGGCGGGCGGCTTCGCGCTCACGCTCACGCTGGCGTTCGGCTTCTTTTTCGGCTTCGGTCAGTTCGCGGCCGCTGATGCCCAGGTGCTTTTCCAGGTCGGCCTCGCGCGTGCGCAGCGCCGCAAACAGGTTGCCTTCGGGCGTCTCATCCACCCACACGTCGGGCACGATGCCCTTGGCCTGGATGGAGCGGCCGCTGGGGGTGTAGTAGCGCGCGGTGGTGAGCTTGATGGCGGTGTCGGGGCCCAGCGGCCGCACCGTCTGCACCGAACCCTTGCCGAAGGTCTGGCTGCCCATGATGGTGGCGCGCCGGTGATCCTGCAGCGCGCCGGCCACGATTTCGCTGGCCGACGCCGACCCTTCGTTGACCAGCACCACCAGCGGGATGCGCTTGAGCAGGCCGTTGGTCTGAGCGGTCAGCCGCGCGATGGGGTCGCTGGCGGCACGGCGCAGGTAGTCGCGCGGGGTGGCGCGGTAGGTGGCCTTGCTCTCGGCCAGCTGCCCGTTGGTGGTCACCACCACCGCCTCTTCGGGCAAGAAGGCCGCGGACAGCCCCACCGCGGCATCCAGCAGGCCGCCGGGGTCGTTGCGCAGGTCCAGCACCAAGCCCTTGAGGTTGGGCTCGGCGCGGACGATGTCCTCCACCTTGCGCGCGAAGTCTTCCAGCGTGCGCTCCTGGAACTGCGACACGCGCACCCAGGCGTAGCCCGGCTCCACCACTTTGGCACGGACGCTGACGGTCTTGATCTCCTGGCGCGTGATGGTGACCGCAAAGGTGCGGTTTTCATCGCGGCGGAAGATCGTCAGCGTGACCTTGGTGTTGGGCTCGCCGCGCATGCGCTTGACGGCGTCGTTGATGGTCAGGCCTTTAACCGGCGTGTCGTCGATCTTGGTGATGAGGTCGCCAGCCTTCAGTCCGGCGCGAAACGCGGGCGAGTCCTCGATCGGCGAGACCACCTTGACCAGGCCGTCTTCCATCGTGATTTCGATGCCCACGCCGACGAAGCGGCCCGATGTGCCCTCGCGAAATTCCTTGAAGCTTTTTTTGTCGAAGTATTGCGAGTGCGGATCCAGCGACGACACCATGCCGGCGATGGCGTCGGTGATGAGCTTTTTCTCATCGACCGGCTCGACGTAGTCGGTTTTGATGATGCCGAATACAGCTGCCAGCTGCTGCAGTTCTTCCAGCGGCAATGGCGCCAGCGAAGCGCGCGCGATGGCCTGCAACTGCACGGTGGTCAGCGCGCCAGCCAGCGCGCCGATGGCCAACCACCCAGCGATCTTCCATTTCTGCCCCATGGCCTGTGATCCTTGCTACGAGCCCACTATACACCGGAGACAGCGCGTGCGCAGTTGGGGTTGCGCGCGTGCCCGCGGTGCACTCAGGCTTTGCCTTGGCGCGCCACGGCCGCTGCGGCGGCCTCGGCCGCGGCCGCGTCGCCCAAGTAGTAGCGGCGCAGCGGGCGCAGGTCGTCGTCGAACTCGTACACCAGCGGGATGCCGTTGGGGATGTTCAGGTGCACGATGTCGGCGTCCGAGATGCCGTCGAGGTGCTTGATGAGCGCGCGGATGGAGTTGCCATGCGCCGCGATGAGCACGCGCTGGCCGCGTCGCATCGCGGGCATGATCGCCTCTTCCCAGTACGGCACCACACGCGCCACCGTGTCCTTGAGGCACTCGGTCAGCGGAATAAGCTCCGGCGGCAGGGCGGCGTAGCGGCGGTCGTGCCGTTGGCCGCGCGGATCGTCAGGCGCCAGTGCCGGCGGCGGGATGTCGTAGCTGCGGCGCCAGATCAGCACCTGCTCCTCGCCGTACTGTTTGGCCATTTCGGCTTTGTTGAGGCCCTGCAAAGCGCCGTAGTGGCGTTCATTGAGCCGCCAGTCCTTGATCACGGGCAGCCACATGCGGTCCATCTCGTCCAGCACATACCACAGCGTGCGGATAGCGCGCTTGAGCACGCTGGTGAAACACAGGTCGAAGTCCCAGCCTTCGGCCTTGAGCAGCCGCCCGGCCGACATGGCCTGCGACACGCCGGTGGGGGTGAGGTCGACGTCGGTCCAGCCGGTAAAGCGGTTTTCCAGGTTCCAGGTCGATTCGCCGTGACGGATGAGGACGAGCTTGTGCATGGGGCGCGGGAGTGAGCCGGGGGCAGGGATCGAAAAGCAGTGCATTCTAGAATACTGATGGTTACTGCTCAGGCCAGCACTGGCGCGCGGTGCGCAGCACCATGCCGGTCGCGGCGGGCAGATCGTCTCTGATCACAGGTTCAACCATAGGGCGCAAGCGTGGATTTCATCATCGAGAACTGGGTGCTGATTGCGGTGGCCGCGGGGTCGGCCGCGATGCTGATCTGGCCGGCGCTGACCGGTGGCGCTGGCGCGGGCAGCGTCTCGCCCGCCGATGCGGTGCAGCTGATCAACCGCGACAAGGCGGTGGTGATCGACGTTTGCTCGCCGCAGGAGTACGCCGCCGGCCACGTCAGCGGCGCGCGCAACATTCCGCTGGAGCAGCTGGAGCAGCAGCTGCCGCAGGCCGTCAAGAACAAGGCAGTGCCGGTGGTGATGGTGTGCGCATCGGGCGTGCGCTCGCGCCGCGCGGCAGGCATCGCGCGCAAGCTGGGCTACGAGCGAGCGGTGTCACTGGCCGGCGGGCTGGTGGCGTGGCGGGCGGCTAGCCTGCCGGTGCAAAAGGGGTAACCGCCATGGCCCACGTGCTCATCTACAGCAGCGACTACTGTCCCTACTGCCACCGCGCCAAGGCGCTGCTGCGCGCGCGCGGCGTCACCGACTGGGAAGAAATCAATGTCGATGGTCGCCCCGACGTGCGCGCCGCGATGGCGCAGCGCGCCGGCCGCACCAGTGTGCCCCAGATTTTCATCAATGGCCAGCACATCGGCGGTTGCGACGATTTGCACGCGCTCGATGCCCGCGGCGGGCTGGAGCCCTTGCTGCGTGCGACCTAAGCGCTTGACATCGGTTTGACGACGCAAGACGCCACTGGCGCGCGTGGGAGGCGACACGGGGGCGACGGGATCCACCGCTGACGCCGCCGCAAAACGGGGGCGGGCGGCTGCCATAATGGGGGGCAGCGCGGGCGTTCGCTCCCACCTGTGTAGCGCTGCGGCATGCTGTGGCTTGCCGTGCTGGGCTGGCTTGCATGGCGCAGCGCTTCGCGTGAGCGGGCATGGGCCGCGGTGTTGGCCCGCGTTTCGTTTGTGACTCTCTGTTCCTCCTCCATCATGTCCGATACCCAAGCCACCCCCGTGTTCCATATCCAGCGCGTCTATCTGAAAGAGGCGTCGCTGGAGCAGCCAAACTCCCCCGCCATTTTTCTGGAGCAGACACAGCCCAGCGTGGACATCCAGCTTGGCGTGGAGGCGCAGGCGCTGGCCGAAGGGGTATACGAAATCGCGGTGGCCGCCACCGTGCACACCAAGATCGGTGAGCGCACCGTGTTTCTGGTCGAGTGCAAGCAGGCCGGCATTTTCGAGATTCGCCACATTCCGCAGGAGTTGCTGCAGCAGATCCTGGGCATCCAGTGCCCGCAGATCGTCTATCCCTACCTGCGCGCCAACGTGGCCGACGTGATCCAGCGTGCGGGCTTTCCGCCGGTGCATCTGGCCGAGATCAACTTCCAGGCCATGTACGAGCAGCAGCTGGCGCAGCAGCAGAGCACCGAAGGCGGCAACGGCGCGGCTGCCGCCTGAGCGCCGCGGCCTTTGCGCACGGCCAAGGCAGTGCCAGCGCATGGCAGACGAAGCAGTGGTGTTCATCGGCGCCGGGGCGTGGGGCACGGCGCTGGCCATCGCGGCGGCCCAGCGCCAGCCGGTGCTGTTGTGGGCGCGCGACGCAGCGCAGGCGGCGCAGATGCAAGCGCAACGCCGCAACCTCCGGTATTTGCCCGATGCCCCGTGGCCGCCGGGTCTGCGCGCCGCGGGGGGGGATGAGGCGCAGCTGCGGGCGGCGCTGCGCGGCGCCGAACTGGTGGTGGTGGCCACGCCGATGGCCGCCCTGCGCCAGTGGCTGGGTTGGCTGGGGCAGGCGTTGCCGCAGCTGCAGCGCGCGCATACCCCGGTCGTGTGGCTGTGTAAGGGGTTCGAGCGGCCGCAGACGGAGGGTGCCTCGGGGCTGCTCGGGCACGAGGTGGCGGCCCAGGTGGCGCCCCACCTGGCGGTCGGGGTGCTTAGCGGCCCCAGTTTTGCGCAGGAGGTGGCTGCCGGCCTTCCCACAGCGCTGGTGGCGGCCAGCCGCAGCGAGGCAGTACGGCGTGCGCTGGTGGCGGCTTGGCACGGGCCGGCGCTGCGCCTGTACGCCAATGATGACGTGGTGGGTGTCGAGGTGGGCGGCGCGGTGAAGAACGTGCTGGCCATCGCCACCGGCCTGTGCGACGGGCTGGCGCTGGGGCACAACGCGCGCGCGGCGCTGATCACGCGCGGTCTGGCCGAGATGACCCGACTGGGCGTGGCGCTGGGCGCGCGCGCCGAGACGTTCATGGGTCTGTCAGGCCTCGGGGATCTGGTGCTGACTGCCACTGGCGACCTCAGCCGCAACCGGAAGGTTGGTCTGATGCTGGCGCGTGGCCTGTCGCAGGCGCAGGCGGTCGAATCGCTGGGGCATGTGGCCGAAGGAGTCTATAGCGCGCGCACCGTTGCGCTGCGCGCCCGCGCGCTGGGCGTGCGCATGCCCATCACCGACGCGGTGGTGGCGTTGCTGGATGGCGAGCTGCAGCCGCGCGCGGGGCTGGCACGGCTGATGGCGCGCGATCCGGTGACGGAGTAAGACGGAGTAAATCAGAACTCCCAGTTGTCGATGAGGCGAGTACGCCCCAGCCGCGCGGCGCCCAGTGCCACCAGTTGCCCAGGCTGCAGCTCGTGTGGCTGCGGTGGCAGCAGGTCCTCGCGCCGGCGCACCGTCAGATAGTCGGGCTGCCAGCCGCGTGCGGCCAGCGCCTGCATCGCGTGCTGCTCCAGCGCCGCCAGATTGTGCTCGCCGGCCAGCACGCCGGCAGCCAGCGTGCGCAGCGCCTGCACCAGCTGCGGCGCTTCGGCGCGCTCGGCGGGCGACAAATAGCCGTTGCGCGAACTCAACGCCAGTCCGTCGTCGGCCCGCTCGATGGGCACCCCGTGGATCGTTACCGGCAGCGCAAATTGCTGCACCATGTGCCGGATCACCATCAGCTGCTGATAGTCCTTCTTGCCGAAGACGGCGTGGCGTTCGCCCTTGGCCTGGGCGAACACGCATTGAAAGAGCTTCATCACGACGGTGCACACGCCGGTGAAGAAGCCCGGGCGAAAGTGCCCTTCCAGCATGTCGGCCAGTGCGGCGGGCGGGTGCACTTTGAAGGTTTGCGGCTGCGGGTACAGCTCGCGCTCATCGGGGGCGAAGACGATGTCGCAGCCAGTGGCGGCAAGCTGCTCGCAGTCGGCCTCCAGGGTGCGGGGATAGGTGTCGAAATCCTCGTGCGGCAGAAATTGCAGCCGGTTGACGAAGATGCTGGCCACGGTCACGTCGCCCAGGGTGCGCGCGTGGCGCACCAGCGCCAGGTGGCCGGCGTGCAGGTTGCCCATGGTCGGCACAAAGGCCGGGCGGTCGTAGGGAGCGAGGGCGGCGCGCAGCGCCGCGATGGTGCGGATGACTTGCATGGCGGGAGAAAGTGAGGTATCACCAGGCGTGACGCGCGTCGTCGGGGAAGCGCCCCTCCTTGACCGCGCGCACGTAGGCGCTCATGGCGTCGAGCACGCCCGAGGCGCCCTGCATGAAGTTGTGTACGAAGCGCGGCGTGCGGCCCAGATGGATGCCGAGCATGTCGTGCATGACCAGCACCTGCCCGGCGGTGCCGCTTCCGGAGCCGATGCCGATGGTGTGGCAGCGCGGCAGCTGCGCGGTGATGTCGGCAGCCAGCGCGGCTGGGACCATTTCCAGCACCAGCATGGTGGCGCCGGCGTCCTGCAGGGCCAGTGCGTCGCGGCGCAGCTGCTGGGCCTGTGCGTCGGTGCGGCCCTGCACCCGGTAGCCGCCCAGCGCGTGCACGGTCTGCGGTGTCAGGCCCAGGTGTGCACACACCGGGATGCCGCGCTCCACCAGGAAGCGCACGGTCTCGATCGTCCAGCCGCCGCCTTCCAGCTTGACCATGTGCGCGCCGGCCTGCAGGAGAGCGGCGGCGCTGCGCATGGCCTGCTCGCGCGACTCCTGATAGCTGCCAAACGGCAAGTCGCCGATGATCCACACCGTGCCCTGCACGCGGCGCACGCCGCGCACCACGCACTCGGTGTGGTAGCACATGTCCTGCAGCGTCACACCCACCGTGCTGGGGCGGCCCTGGCAGACCATGCCCAGCGAGTCGCCCACCAGCAGGCAGTCGACGCCGGCCTGGTCAGCCACCGCGGCGAAGGTGGCGTCGTAGGCGGTGAGCATGACGATCTTTTCCCCGCGTTCGCGCATCTCCTGCAGCCGTGGCAGGCTGACCGGCTTGCGCGGCGGCAGCGGTGCCGCAGAGGGCAGGGTGCCGTAAGGGGTGCCGGGCGTGGTTTCGATCATGGTATGGGTTCTCCGGGGGATCAAGTCTAGTCGATGCTGTGGGCACCGGCGGCGGGTGTCGGGCGGTCGACTTTGCGCGTCGCAGGCAGCGCGGTGTTGCGGGGCGCGGGGCGGCTCAGGCAGCAAAGTGCAGGGTTGTCCAGATGCGGCGCGGGGGGCGCGGCAGAGGAGCCTGATGGACAGCGTTGTCCGTGGGACAATTAGAAGGTGGGCGGCTTGCTGGCCCGCTGAGCGGTGGCGGCGAGTCTGTCGGCGGGCCACTGCCGCGGCGGTCCGCATCGCCCCGCGGTTTTTGCTGGAGGATGTCCGTTTATGACCCGTCCTGATCCCTTGGCTCTGCAGCCCCCGTTGCCCGATATCGCCGAGCAGGCGGCGGCGGATGTGGCGCGCGCACTGGCTGAGGACGTGGGCGCGGGCGATCTGACCGCCGCGCTGGTGGCGCCGGACCTGCGCATGCGGGCGCGCGTGATCGCGCGCGAGGCGGCGGTGGTGTGTGGCCAAGCGTGGGTGCGCGCGGCGCTGGCGGCGTTCGATCCGCTCGCCGAGTGGGATTGGCGCGTGCCCGATGGCCAGCGCGTGCCAGCCGGCGGCGTGGTGTTCGAGGTGGTGGCGCTGGCGCGCGCGCTGCTGTCGGCCGAGCGCACGGCGCTGAACTTTTTGCAGACGCTGTCGGCGGTGGCCACGCACACCGCGCGCTACGTGGAGGCGGTAGAGGGCACCCGCGCGCGCATCTGCGACACACGCAAGACGCTACCCGGGCTGCGGGTGGCGCAGAAGTATGCGGTGCGTACCGGCGGGGGGTTAAACCACCGCATGGGCCTGTACGACGCAGTGCTGATCAAGGAAAACCACATCGCCGCCGCTGGCGGCGTGCGGGCGGCGCTGCAGCGGGCGCAGGCGGCAGCGCCGCAGGCGCTGTTTGTGCAGATCGAGGTGGAGACGCTGGCGCAACTGCGCGAGGCCCTGGATGCGGGCGCACGCGTCATCCTGCTCGACAATATGGAATTGGCGACGCTGCGTGAGGCAGTGCGGCTCAACGATGCGCACCCCAGTGGCGGGGCGGTGCTGGAAATTTCCGGTGGCGTGACGCTGCAGACGGTGCGCGCGCTGGCCGAAACCGGGGTGGACCGCATTTCGGTGGGTGCGCTGACCAAAGACGTCAAAGCCATCGACCTGTCGATGCGGCTGCTGCCGCTCGATGATGCCTGAGGCGATGCTTGGTGTGAGCGCGGCAGACGGGCGCCGGGAGCTAAGGTCGGTGCTGTGGCGCCCAGCGTTCGGATGGTTGGAGCCGTCCTCAGCGCTTGCTCGGGGGTGGCGTGAGGGCAACGCCACCGTATCGCGGTGCGCAGAGCTGGCCCCGCGACAGGCGGCGTGAGGGCGGTGGTGCACGGTGGTGCATCCTGGTGGATGGGCTGACGGGGTGTGCCGCCGCGGGCAGGAAGGACAGTGGGATGAGCAGGATCATTGAAGTCGATGTGGAGCAACCGGCTTGCACCACGCGCCACGCGTGGGCGCGCGTGCCCGAGGAGCCCTCGCCCGCCGAGCGCGAGGCGCTCAAGGCCCGCATCCGCACACTGCTGCGCGAGCGCGGCGCGGTGATGGTGTCGCACTACTACGTGCACCCCGATCTGCAGGATTTGGCCGAGGAAACCGGCGGCATCGTCAGCGATTCGCTGGAGATGGCGCGCTTTGGCCGCGACCACCCGGCGCAGACGCTGGTGGTGTCGGGCGTGCGCTTCATGGGCGAGACGGCCAAGATCCTGTCGCCCGAAAAGACCGTGCTCATGCCCGATCTGGATGCGACGTGCTCGCTGGACGTGGGCTGCCCGGCAGGGGACTTCGCCGACTTTCGCGCCCAGCATCCCGACCGCACGGTGGTGGTGTACGCCAACACCAGCGCCGCGGTGAAAGCCCAGGCGGACTGGGTGGTCACCTCCAGCTGCGCGCTCGATATCGTGCGCGCGCTGCGCGATGCCGGGCACAAAATCCTGTGGGCGCCCGACAAACACCTGGGGGCCTACATCCAGCGCGAAACCGGCGCCGATATGGTGCTGTGGCGTGGATCCTGCGTGGTGCACGACGAATTCAAGGCGTTTGAGCTGGAGCAGCTGCGCCGCGACCATCCGGGTGCGAAGGTGCTGGTGCACCCGGAAAGTCCGGCAGAGGTGGTGGCGCAGGCCGACGTGGTGGGCTCCACGTCGCAGATCCTGAAGGCCGCCGCCGAGCTCGACGCCGAGGTGTTCATCGTGGCCACCGACAACGGCATGCTGCATAAGCTGCGCACGCTCAACCCGGGCAAGCGCTTCATCGAGGCGCCCACCGCCGGCAACAGCGCCACCTGCAAAAGCTGCGCGCACTGTCCCTGGATGGCGATGAACGGCCTGCGCGGCGTGCTGGAAGTGCTGGAGACGGGGCTCAACGAAATCCACGTTGACCCCGCACTGATCGAGCGTGCGCGGCAGCCAATCAAGCGTATGCTGGCCTTCACCGCCGCGCGCAAGGCCGGCCAGCCGGTGGGGTCGCTGGTGCCGGGCATCGGCGCGGCTTGAGCGCGTGCCCGGCGGCGTGTCCCGTCCGTGCCGGGACGCCGCGTAGGCGCTTGCGGTACAGTGATCAAACGGTGCGCCCGGTCCGCGCTGGAGCGCGGCCCGGTTGCGCGTCCGCCGCCCCGGATCCCCTGCGCGGCGCGTGGGATTGACCCAGGGGGTACCAGCGGCGGCGGCCGTGCTCCACAATCGCCAAATCCTTACCGGCGAAAGGGTGACGATGACCGGGTTGGCACGTTGGGCAGTGGGGGTGGCCGTAGGGGTGGCGGCGGTGGCTACCACGGCACGGCCGCTGGAGTTCGATGACATTGCGCGCGAGGGCGAGCTGCGGCTGCTGGCCGAGCGTCCCGACCCCGAGGCCTATGCCTACCGCGCCGAAACCTGGGTGGATGAGGAGAGCCTGCGCACCGGCGTCGTGCGCATGGCCACCTGTCACCTGCGGCTCGACCCCAACCAGCGGGTGGTGGTGTTGTTCAACCGCGAGCGGGTGCAGTCGATCCGTATTGTGGAGACTGAGGGTATCGAGCATGCGACGGTGGAGGGGCACCGCGTGGAGCTGGCCGGCGTGCGGCGCGGAGCGCGCGTGTGCGTGGAGCTGCGCACGCGCGCCCTCGACCCCGCGGGGGAAGGACGCTGGCGCCTGCATGCCGGGCCGCTGATGCGGCGCTACCTGGATGGCTATCTGCCGATGGAGGCGGACCTGACGCTGCACTGGCCCGCGGGCTTGTTGCGTGTGGCGGGCATCGAGCCGCAGCCACAGCCCGGGGTGCGTCTGCAGGCGGCGGCGGACGGGGCGTCGCTGCGGTTGACATTCGCCGGGCGGCTGGCCGCGCGCTGGGAACTGGTGCGCCCATGACGGCGCGCTGCCTGCCGCGCCCACCGGGGGGCGGTGGGTGCCATGGCCATCGCTGTCGTGTCCGTCGGCAGCTGTTGTTCCCGTCGCCGGATGGATCGGTGGTGGCCCGTACAGCGGCGTGCCGCATGCGCGTCGGCTGCGGTCGTTCTCAGAGGCACAGGCGGCCTGTGCTCGGTGTTGGGCGGGCCTGTGAAGACAAAAGAGGCGTCGCAAGAAGATATGTCGTGGAGACGTGCCGTGGAGACGTGCCGTAGAGATGTGCCGTAGAGATGTGCCGTAGAGATGTGCCGTAGAGATGTGCCGTTGTTTTCACGATGTGAAACGTTACTGCGTATCGGAGAAGCACTCGCCCGGGACACTGCGATCACGTCGCCGATCTTGTGCAACATCGTTCCATAATGCGGCATTATCGATGCAAGTCTTTGACGTATAAGCGATAAAAAGTGTCTTGTATAAGACATAAGACTGATCCTGTGTCTTATATAAGACTTATACTGGAGGCGAAGTCGGCAGCCGTTGGCGCAGCAGCTAAGGCGAGTGTGGTGCCCCGCGCCCGAAGGCAGCGCGACGGTGCGGCCGCCGGCACAGCGATTCCCGTGTTTCAACCTGGAGAGTATGACCATGACGCAAACCCTCACCCGCGAACAGCAGATTGCGGCCCTGGAGAAGGACTGGGCCGAAAACCCACGCTGGAAAGGCATCAAGCGCGGCTACAGCGCCGCTGATGTCGTGCGCTTGCGCGGCTCGCTGCAGATCGAGTACACGCTGGCCAAGCGTGGTGCTGAAAAACTCTGGCGCCTGATCAATGGCGAAGCCAAGAAGGGCTACGTCAACGCGTTTGGTGCCGTGACCGCTGGCCAGGCCATGCAGCAGGCCAAGGCTGGGCTGGAGGCCGTGTACCTGTCGGGCTGGCAGGTGGCGGCCGACGCCAACACGTCCGAGACCATGTATCCGGACCAGTCGCTGTACGCCTACGACTCGGTGCCGACCATGGTGCGCCGCATCAACAACACCTTCAAGCGCGCCGACGAGATCCAGTGGTCGCGCGGCATTGGTCCCGGTGATGCCGGCTACATCGACTACTTCCTGCCCATCGTGGCCGATGCCGAGGCAGGCTTCGGCGGCGTGCTCAACGCCTTCGAACTGATGAAGAACATGATTGCGGCTGGCGCCGCCGGCGTGCACTTCGAGGACCAACTCGCGGCGGTTAAGAAGTGCGGCCACATGGGGGGCAAGGTGCTGGTGCCGACGCAGGAAGCCATCGAGAAGCTGATTGCAGCGCGCTTTGCCGCCGACGTGATGGGGGTGCCCACCATCGTGCTGGCGCGTACCGATGCCGAAGCGGCCAACCTGCTGACCAGCGACCACGACGCCAACGACCGCCCGTTCCTGACCGGTGAGCGCACCCAGGAAGGTTTCTTCCGCGTCAAGAACGGCCTGGAGCAGGCGATCAGCCGCGGCGTGGCCTACGCGCCGTATGCCGACTTGGTGTGGTGCGAAACCGGCACCCCCGATCTGGGTTTTGCGCGCGAATTTGCCCAGGCCATCCATGCCAAGTATCCGGGTAAGTTGCTGGCCTACAACTGCTCGCCGTCGTTCAACTGGAAGAAGAACCTGGACGACAAGACGATTGCCGAGTTCCAGGACAAGCTGTCGGAGCTGGGCTACAAGTACCAGTTCATCACGCTGGCCGGCATCCACATCAACTGGTACAACACCTTCATGTTCGCCTACCACTACGCGCGCGGCGAGGGCATGAAGCACTACGTCAACATGGTGCAGGAGCCCGAATTCAAGGCGCGCGAGCTGGGCTACACCTTCGTGTCGCACCAGCAAGAAGTGGGTGCTGGTTACTTTGACGATGTGACGACGGTCATCCAGGGCGGTTCGTCCAGCGTGAAGGCGCTGGCCGGCTCGACCGAGGAAGAGCAGTTCCACTGATGGCCGCCCACGCGTCGGGCGACCCGGGAGACGACGGCCCGGCGGGGGTTGAGCCCCGCCGGGCTTTTTGGTTGGGTAGCGGCGGCGGTCGGGTGGCGGGCTGATGCGGTCAGGCCGTCAGACGATGCGGCAGGCCTCGTCGAAGGCCAGGCGCGGGCCACGCGGGTGCAGACCGGCTGGGTCGCCGTAGCCCAGGTTGCACAGAAAATTGGTGCGCACCGTCGTGCCGGCCCAGAATGCGGCGTCCACCGCTGCGGCGTCGAAGCCGCTCATCGGGCCGCAGTCCAGCCCCAGCGCCCGCGCGGCCACAATGAAGTAGCCTCCCTGCAGGCTCGAGTTGCGCAGCGCCGTGGTCTGGATCACCTCGGGCTGGCCCGCGAACCAGTTGCGGGCGTCTGGGTTGTGCGGGAACAAGCGCGGCAGCTGGTCGTAAAACGCCATGTCCATGCCGATGATGGCTGTGACGGGCGCAGCGGCGGTCTGGGCGCGGTTGCCCTCCATCAGGCACGGCAGCAGGCGCGCCTTGGCCTCGGCGCTTTTGACGAACAGGATGCGCGCCGGGCAGCAGTTGGCTGATGTCGGCCCCCATTTCATCAGGTCATACAGGCGGTGCAGGGTGTCATCGTCCACGGGCCGGTTCTGCCAGGCGTGGTGCGTGCGGGCATGGTCAAACAGGCGTTCGGTGCTGACTTGCATGGTGGAATGCGGCGAGGTCGGAGAGAGGGCCGTCGGAGCGGCGACCGATGCATGGGCGTGCGGCCACTCCCAGAAGTGCATGTTCATGTTCGAGGCACACCGCGGTACCCAGACGCCAACGCATCCGCCCCGAGGTTGAGATGAGCCCCTATTGTGCCGCGTTGCGCCCGTGGTGATGAGGCGTGGTGGTGTCGTCGGGTATTTGGGGGTGTGGGGACCCAGCGGACGTGCAGGTTCTGTGCGAAAATGGCATTCAATATGCGCAACCCTTGCCCACTCATGACCGTGACACCGCGAACGTTCACCGGAGGTCAGCCCGCCCTGTGAGGGGCACTCGGCAGTGCGCGCTTGCTCGAATCCCCACAGCGCGGCCCCCGAGCCGCGTTTTTGTTGTCGAGGACCCAATTGACCATGATCCAGATAACGCTGCCCGATGGTGCCCAGCGCAGCTTCGATGGCCCGGTGACGGTGGCCGATGTGGCGGCAGCCATCGGCCCCGGTTTGGCCAAGGCGGCCGTGGCCGGCAAGGTGCAGCTGGCGGGCGAGGCCGCCCCACGGCTGGTGGATACCAGCTACCGCATCGAGCGCGATGCGCGGGTGTGGATTTTGACGCCCAAAGACCCGGAGGGTCTAGAGGTGGTGCGGCACTCGACGGCGCACCTGCTGGCCTATGCGGTCAAGGAGCTGTATCCAGATGCGCAGGTGACCATCGGCCCGGTCATCGAAGACGGCTTTTACTACGACTTTGCCTACAAGCGCCCGTTTACACCCGAGGATCTGGCCGCTATCGAAAAGAAGATGGGCGAGCTGGCTGCCAAGGACGAACCGGTAGTGCGGCGCGTGCTGCCGCGCGAGGAAGCGGTCGCTTACTTCAAGGGGCTGGGCGAGCACTACAAGGCCGAGATCATTGCCGGCATCCCGGTGGGCGAGGAGGTGAGCCTGTACCGTGAAGGGGCGTTCGAGGACCTGTGCCGCGGCCCGCACGTGCCCTCCACCGGCAAGCTCAAGCATTTCAAGCTGATGAAGGTGGCCGGTGCCTACTGGCGCGGCGACCACCGCAACGAGCAGCTGCAGCGCATCTACGGCACGGCCTGGGCCACCAAAGAGGATCTGCAGGCGTACCTGCATCGGCTCGAGGAGGCCGAGCGGCGCGATCACCGCAAGCTCGGGCGCGAGCTGGACCTGTTCCACCTGGACGAGCATGCCCCGGGGCTGGTGTTTTGGCACCCCAAGGGCTGGACGCTGTGGCAACAGGTGGAGCAGTACATGCGCCAGGTCTACCGCGACAACGGCTACTTGGAGGTCAAGGGGCCGCAGATCCTGGACAAGGCGCTGTGGGAAAAAACCGGCCACTGGGACAAGTACCGGGAAAACATGTTCATCACCGAAAGCGAAAAGCGCGATTACGCGCTCAAGCCGATGAACTGTCCGGGTCACATCCTGATCTTCAAGCAGGGGGTCAAAAGCTACCGCGACCTGCCACTGCGCTATGGCGAGTTTGGGCAGTGTCACCGCAACGAGCCTTCCGGCGGCCTGCACGGCATCATGCGCGTACGCGGCTTCACGCAGGATGACGGCCACATCTTCTGCACCGAAGACCAGATCTTGCCCGAGTGCGGCGCCTTCACGCAGCTGCTCAAGCGGGTCTATGCCGACTTTGGCTTTACCGAGATCCTGTACAAGGTCTCCACGCGCCCGGCGGCGCGCATCGGCTCGGACGAGCTGTGGGACAAGGCCGAGGCGGCGCTGATGCAGAGCTTGCGCGAGTCGGGCTGTGATTTTGTGATTGCCGCAGGCGAGGGGGCCTTCTACGGGCCGAAGATCGAGTACACGCTCAAGGATGCCATCGGCCGCGAGTGGCAGTGCGGCACCATCCAGGTGGACTTCAATCTGGCCGAGCGGCTCGATGCCGAGTACGTGGCCGAGGACGGCAGCCGCCGCCGGCCGGTGATCCTGCACCGTGCCATCGTCGGCAGCCTGGAGCGCTTCATCGGCATTCTGATCGAGCAGCACGCCGGAGCCCTGCCGGTGTGGCTGTCACCGGTGCAGGTGGCGGTGCTCAACATCACCGACGCCCAGGCCGACTACTGTGGCGAAATTGCCAAAACGTTGCGGGATCAAGGTGTTAGGGTGGCCCTGGATCTTGGCAGCGAAAAGATCACCTATAAAATTCGCCAACAGGCGATGCAGAAGGTGCCCTACATCCTCGTCGTCGGCGACAAGGAAAAGTCCGCCGGTACGGTGGCGGTTCGCGCGCGTGGCAACCAGGATCTGGGGGGCATGCCGCTGGCCGACTTCACGCAGCGCCTGCGTTCGGACATCGCGTCCAGACTTTGACAGAAGGAATTCCGCCATCGCTACCTCTCGTCCCAGCAACTTCCGTGACCGTCGGCAGCGCGAAGAACGCGCGCATCGGCTCAACCGCGAAATCACGGCGCCTGAAGTGCGCCTGACAGGCCCCGACGGGCAGCAAATCGGCATCGTCCCGTTGCAGGAGGCCCTGCGCATGGCCGGCGACTTGGATGTCGATCTCGTCGAGATCGCGCCCATGGCCAATCCGCCGGTATGTCGCCTCATCGACTACGGCAAGTTCAAATACGCCGAGCAGAAAAAGGCTGCGGAAGCCAAGGCCAAGCAAAAGGTCATCGAGGTCAAGGAAGTCAAGTTTCGCCCGGCCACGGACGAAGGCGACTACCAGGTCAAGATGCGCAATATCCGCCGCTTCCTGGACGGCGGCGACAAGTGCAAGGTGACCATGCGGTTTCGCGGGCGCGAGATCACGCACCAAGAGTTGGGCCTGGCCCTGCTGGAGCGCATCCGCACCGAGCTGGGCGACAGCATCGTCGTCGAGCAGTTTCCCAAGCTCGAAGGGCGGCAGATGATCATGATGATTGCGCCCGCGCGCAAGAAGAGTGGCGGTGCGGCAGGCAAGGCGGAAGGGGTGGCGGTGCCGGCGGCGTGAGCGTGCGCCGCAGGGGTATCTCTGCGAAGCCGGGGTTTGCCCAGGCAGGTTATGTGACCGGTTATAATAGCCGTCTTGCCCGAAAGGACAAGATATGTCGCGCGCCGTACGCAGCGGTGCGTGGACGAGTCCGACAAGTGGCTCGGGGCCGACAAGCCCCTGGCGGTACAGCCGGGGCGCCTCACGAGCACAATGCAAAAGGAAGCTGCATCATGCCCAAGATGAAGACCAAAAGCAGCGCGAAAAAGCGCTTTCGCGTGCGTCCCGGCGGGACGGTCAAGCGCGGTCAGGCGTTCAAGCGTCACATCCTGACCAAAAAGACCACCAAGAACAAGCGCCAGCTGCGTGGCCCGGCCAACGTGCATGAACGTGACCTGGGGCACATCGCGCAGATGATGCCGTTCGCCGGCCTGTGATCGGCGCCACCGCAACGTTTCAGGAGTAGATCATGCCTCGCGTCAAACGTGGTGTCACCGCACGCGCCCGTCACAAGAAAGTGCTGGCCCTGGCCAAGGGTTTCCGTGGCCGCCGCAAAAACGTCTTCCGCGTCGCCAAACAGGCGGTGATGAAGGCGCAGCAGTACGCCTACCGCGACCGCCGTGCGCGCAAGCGCGTCTTTCGTCAGCTGTGGATTGCCCGCATCAACGCCGGTGTGCGGGAATTGGGCCTGACCTACAGCCAGTTCGCCAATGGCCTGCGCAAGGCCGCCATCGACATCGACCGCAAGGTGCTGGCCGATCTGGCGGTCAACGACAAGGCGGCGTTCGCGGCGATCGTCGAGCGCGTCAAGCCCCACCTGCAGGCGCAGGGCGCTGCGGCCGCCTGATGCGCGGAAGAGGGGGCGCCCGCGCCACGGCGGTGCGGCGCTGTTTCCCGACACCCGGGCCAGTCGCCGCGTGCGCTGGCCCGTTGTGTTTTGAGCGCACATCTCCCCGCGCGGCGGGGTAACGGATCCTCCCATGAACGATCTCGACTCCCTCGTGCAGGCGGCGCGCGAGCGCTTTGCCGAGGCGCAGACCCCTCAGGAGCTGGAAAACGCCAAGGCGCGTTTTCTGGGCAAGAGCGGCGCCATCACCGAGCGTATGAAGGCGTTGGGCGCTCTGCCCCCCGAGGAGCGCAAGGCGCAGGGCGCGGCCATCAACACCGCCAAGCAGGCTATCGAAGCGGCGCTGCAGGCCCGCCGCGCCGAGCTGGCGCAGGCCGAGCTGCAGCGCCAGCTGCAGGCCGAGGCGCTGGATGTGACGCTGCCGGGCCGCAGCCGCGGGCTGGGCGGGATCCATCCGGTCAGCCGCACCCTGCAGCGCATCGAGGCGATCTTCGGCTCGATGGGGTTCGAGGTGGCCGACGGTCCGGAGATCGAGACCGACTGGTTCAACTTTACGGCGCTCAATACCCCGGCCGACCATCCGGCGCGCTCGATGCACGACACCTTCTACGTCGACGGCGGCAGCGCCGCGGCGCCGCTGCTGCTGCGCACCCACACCAGTCCGATGCAGATCCGCCATGCGGTGCAGCACGTCAAGCGCGCGCGCTGCGCAGCCGGCCTGGGACAGGACGGCCTGTTTGCGGGCGACATGCCCGAGATCCGGGTCATTGCCCCCGGCCGCACCTATCGGGTCGACAGCGACGCCACCCACTCGCCGATGTTTCACCAGTGCGAGGGGCTGTGGATCGGGCGCAACGTCAGCTTCAAGGACCTCAAGGTGGTGTTTACGGCGTTTTGCCGCGCGTTTTTCGAAGACGACGCGCTGCAGCTGCGCTTTCGCCCCAGCTACTTTCCGTTTACGGAGCCCAGCGCCGAGATCGACATCCGCTTCGACAGCGGCCCGCTGGCTGGGCGCTGGCTGGAGGTGGCCGGCTCCGGTCAAGTGCACCCCAACGTGGTGCGCAACATGGGGCTCGATCCTGAGCACTACATCGGCTTTGCGTTTGGCATCGGGCCCGACCGCCTGACGATGCTGCGCTACGGAGTCAACGACCTGCGCCTGTTCTTCGAGGGGGATCTGCGCTTTCTGGCGCAGTTCCGCTGACCGCCACGCCGAGACCCGCCATGCAATTTCCCGAATCCTGGTTGCGCGCGTTTTGCAATCCCGATCTCGACACCCTCCAGATCGCTGAACGGCTGACCATGGCCGGCTTGGAGGTGGAGTCGATCGCGCCCGTGGCGCCGCCGTTTAGCGGCGTGGTCGTGGGTGCCATCCTGAGTGTCGAGCCGCATCCCAATGCCGACCGGCTGCGTGTGTGCCGCGTTGACGTCGGCCGCGGCGAGCCGCTGCAAATCGTCTGCGGCGCGCCAAACGCGCGTGCCGGCATTCGCGTGCCGTGCGCGCTGTTGAGCGCGGTGTTGCCCCCGGGCGAACATGGCCAGCCGTTGACCATTGGGGTGGGCAAGCTGCGTGGCGTGGACAGCTACGGCATGCTGTGTTCGGCGCGCGAGCTGGGGTTGTCGGACGATCATGGCGGGCTGCTGGAGCTGGCTGCCGACGCGCCGGTGGGGCGCGACCTGCGTGAAGCCCTGGCACTGGATGACAAGGTGTTCACGCTCAAGCTCACCCCCAACCTGGCGCACTGCCTCAGCGTGTTTGGCGTGGCGCGCGAGCTGGCGGCGCTGACCGGCGCGCCGTTGTACGCGCCCACCTTCGAGCCGGTAAAGCCGTGCCACGACGCGGTGCTGCCCGTGTCGATCGAAGCGGCGGACCTGTGCGGGCGCTTTACCGGGCGTGTCATTCGCGGTATCGACCCGAGCGCGAGGACGCCGGACTGGATGGTGCAGCGCCTGGCGCGCTGCGGCCAGCGCAGCATCTCGACGCTGGTGGACATCTCCAACTACGTGATGTTCGAGCTCGGTCGTCCGTCGCACATCTTCGACCTGGACAAGATTCACGGTGGCCTGCAGGTGCGCTGGGGCCGCCGTGGCGAGACGCTGACGTTGCTCAACGGGCAGACCGTCACCGTTGACGAGACCGTCGGGGTGATTGCCGATGCCCAGGGTGTGGAATCGCTGGCCGGCATCATGGGCGGGCAGTCCACCGCAGTGTCCGACGCCACGCGCAACATCTATGTCGAGGCCGCGTTCTGGTGGCCGCGTGCGATCGCGGGCCGCGCGCGCCGCTTCAACTTCAGCACCGACGCTGCGCACCGCTTCGAGCGCGGGGTGGATCCCAGCACCACGCGCGAGCACGTGGAGCGCATCACGCAGCTGATCCTGGAGATTTGCGGTGGCGAGCCGGGGCCGATCGACGACCACGTGGTCAATGTGCCGCAGCCGCAGCCGGTGACGCTGCGGGTGGCGCGCGCAGCCAAGGTGATTGGCATGCCGCTGACGCAGGCCGAGTGCGCCGCGCCGCTGCGCCGCCTGGGTCTAGTGGTGGAAGAAGGGGCAGGTACGCTGAGCGTGACACCGCCGCCGTACCGCTTCGACCTGCAGATCGAGGAGGACCTGATCGAGGAGGTGGCGCGCGTCATCGGCTACGACCGCCTGCCCGAGACGCCGCCGCTGGCACCGGTGCTGCCGCACGTGCAGCCCGAGACGCGCCGCAGCGCGCACGCGCTGCGCCGCCAGCTGGCCGATCTGGGCTACCAGGAAACCATCAACTTCAGCTTCGTCGAGGAGCGCTGGGAACGCGACTACGCCGGCAACCCGGAGCCGATTCGGCTGCTCAACCCAATCGCCAGTCAGTTGAGTGTGATGCGCTCCAGCCTGATGGGCAGTTTGCTGGCGGTGCTGCGGTACAACGTGGACCGCAAGGCAGCGCGCGTGCGCGTGTTCGAGATTGGGCGCGTGTTCCGGCGCGACCCGGCGGTGGCCGACAGCGACACCACTGTTGCCGGCATCGCGCAGCCGCGCCACGTGGCGGGGCTGGCGTGGGGCGATGCCGATCCGCTGCAATGGGGGGTGCCCGCGCGCCCGGTGGATTTCTACGACGTCAAGGGCGACGTGGAGCTGCTGCTGGCACCGCGCCGAGCGGTGTTCGAGCGCGCCGAGCACCCGGCGCTGCATCCCGGGCGCAGTGCGCGCGTGTGGTTGGATGGGCAGCCGATTGGATGGGTGGGCGAGCTGCACCCGCGCTGGCGCCAGGCCGAAGGCTGGTCGCACGCGCCGGTGCTGTTCGAGCTGCTGCTGGATGCCGTGCTGCAGCAGCCGCTGCCGCAGGCCCAGTCGCTGGGCCGACACCAGCCGGTGCAGCGGGATCTGGCCGTCGTCGTGCCCGAGGCGGTGACGCACGCGGCTGTGATGGCCGCCATCGAGGGCGTGCATTATCCCTGGTTGCGAGAGGCCGTGCTGTTTGATGTCTATCGCCCCAAGTCCGGTGCTGTGGGGGGGACGGTGGCGGCTGGCGAAAAAAGCCTGGCGGTGCGGCTGACGCTGGAGCGGCATGATGCCAACCTGACCGACGCCGAGATCGACGGCGTGGTGCAGGCGGTGCTACAGGCGCTGCAGCGCACGCTGGGGGCGCGCCTGCGCGCCTGAAGCGGCAGCGACGGCGCCATCGCCGGGCGGCTGCGGCACACACACAGCGGCGTCCCGCGTCCTGCTACGATTCAGCGTATGGTCACGCGCAACTCCCACCCGCACTCTGCTGCTGCCGAATCTCCCGCCACGCTGACCAAGGCCGAGCTGGCCGAACGGCTGCACGAGCGCATCGGCTTCAACAAAAGTGAGTCCAAGGACATCGTTGACGCGTTTTTCGCCGTCATTGCCGAGCAGCTGATCGCCGGTGAGGAGGTGCGCATTGCGGGCTTCGGGCAGTTTCAGGTGCGCAACAAGTCACCGCGCCCGGGACGCAACCCGCGCACGGGCGAGCTGGTGCCAATCGCGGCGCGCCGTGTCGTTACTTTCCACGCCAGCCCGAAGCTGAAGGAAGCGCTGCAGGACGGCGCCAGCGACGGGGATCAATGACGCCGGTGGACAGGCCCACCCCCAGCAGAATCACGGCACCGCAGCCCACCATCCAGGGGGTGATGGCCTCCTCCAGCAGCAGCGCGCCGTAGGCCATCGCAAACACCGGGATGAGAAACGTCACGGTCAGCGTGCGTGCTGGGCCGGCGGCTTCGATGAGGCGAAAGTACAGCAGGTAGGCCAGCGCCGTGCACAGCAGGCCGGCAGCGACCAGTGCCCCCCAAGCGGTGGTGCTGACCGGGTGGTCGGGCCAGGTCAGCCAAGTCGGCAGCGCCAGTCCAAGCGTAGCCCCCAACAGGCTGCCCGTGGTGGTGGCCAGCGGCGCAATGCCCATCAGGTGCTTCTTGGTGTAGCTGGCAGCGATGGCATAGCAGACCGTGGCGGCCAGACAGGCCAGCACCGCCCAACCGGTGCCGCCCGGTTTGAAGGTGGCTTTGTTCCACGACAGCAGCGCCACGCCGGCAAAGCCCAGCGCCAGGCCGACCGCGCGCCAGCGCCCGGGGCGCTCGCCCAGCCACAGCCAGGCGACGACAGCGCCAAACAGCGGCACCGTGGCGTTGAGGATCGCCGTCAGCCCGGTGCTGATCGACAGCACCGCATAGGCGAACAGGCCGAACGGGATACCCGAGTTGAGCAGTCCCACGAACAGGATGCGGCCGGCGCGGGCGCGAAACGCCGCCCAGTGCCCGCTGAGCACGAGCAGCGGCAGCAGCACCGCGCTGGC
>Ga0209721_1000812_pt1 | contig 25910 bp, 22 predicted proteins | sample TshhotsprinmetaG_FD_184139 | JGI IMG/M metagenome (GOLD analysis project Ga0209721, IMG submission 184139) | Hot spring microbial communities from South Africa to study Microbial Dark Matter (Phase II) - Tshipise hot spring metaG (SPAdes)... | ecosystem: Environmental > Aquatic > Thermal springs...
TTGGTTTCCGGGCTTGCTCCGCATTCACCGTACCACCTTTGTGCGCCAGGCCGCCAATTTGTGGAAGGTCAAAGAAGAATTGTGGCAGATGATTTGCCAGCGCATTCCGTATGATCCCTATGTTACGCTTCTCAAAATTGATTACCAACTAAAACTTGCACATTGGGTTAAGTAAATCCTTCTAGCAGTTGACAAGCCGAGCGGGCCTTGTTCACTGCGCGCACAACCCTGCTTTGTGCTATACTTGCCCGCCATGAAAACTGGTTCGCTGCTCATCATCTTCGTCATTGTTTTCGTGGATCTGCTGGGCTTCGGCCTGATCCTTCCACTTCTGCCCTACTATGCGAGCGCCTACGGCGCCTCGCCCACTGTGGTCGGTTTGCTGGTGGCTTCCTACGCCGCCGCATCGTTGATCAGCTCCCCGATCTTGGGTCGCCTATCTGATCGCTATGGCCGCCGGCCCGTGTTGTTGGTCAGCGTCTTCGGCACGCTGGTGGGCTTCCTGTTGCTCGGCCTGGCCGACCCCATCGGCCGGGGCTTGGCAGCCTGGCTCGCTCCTTCGGCCTCCAACCGCTTTGTGCTCAGCCTGCTGTTCTTGGCTCGCATCTTAGACGGGATCACCGCCGGCAACATCACCGTGGCCCAGGCCTACATCTCTGACGTGACCGACGAGGAAAACCGAGCGCGCGGCTTAGGGCTGATCGGCGCCGCCTTTGGCCTGGGGTTCATCATCGGGCCGGCTGCTGGCGGCCTGCTCAGCCGAGCTGGCTACCACATCCCAGCCTTTGCAGCAGCTGGCGTGGCGGCGTTCAACTTGATCCAGATCGCCCTGCTGCTCCCCGAGTCGCTCACCGAGGAGCGCCGCCGTGTTCTAGGTCAAGTCGAACGCCCTCCGTTCACCCTTCAGGCGCTGCGGGTAGCTCTGCGCCGGCCCGTGGTGGGTCCCTTGCTACACATTCGCTTCTTCTTCGGCTTGGCCTTTGCCACCTTCCAATCCACCTTTGCCCTCTATGCCCAATATCGGCTCAACCTTAGCGCCGACGTCACCGGCTACCTCCTAACCTACGTAGGCCTCCTGGCCGTGATCACCCAAGGCGGTCTGATCGGCCCCCTCATCCGCCGCTTCAGCGAGAACCAATTGCTGATCCCCGAATTGTGGCTGATGGGCTTTTCCCTGCTAGCATGGGCCTTCCTCTCAACCCTGCCGCTGCTGCTGATCCTGCTCATCCCGCTCGCCTTTGCTGGTGGCGTGCTCAACACCATCCTCCAATCGGCCCTGACCAAAGCTGTCTATCGCGATGAGATCGGTGGCATCTTAGGGCTAGCCGGATCGCTCGAAGCGGCCTCGCGCGTCATCGCCCCCGCTGTGGGCGGCTTCCTGATCGATCGCTTCGACCCTGGAGCTCCGGGCATCTTCTCCGCCCTGCTGATCGCCTGGACCATCGGCTTCGCCTACCGACATCTGCTATCGGCCAAGGCAAGACCCGTCCAATCCACCTAAATGCCCCTCGCCGGCCTACACCCATCCGCTGCTGTTTATCCCCTTCCACTGCCCTCCTCCCGCAGCTGGCGCAGCGCCTGCTCCAACTCAGCCGGCAACGGCGCTTCGAAGCGGCGCGGCCGGCTCTCGCCGGGCAGCCTGATCTCCAACGCCGCCGCATGCAAAAAATGCCGCCCGATCGGCAACGTGGGCTTCTTCCGCCCATACACCACATCCCCCACCACCGGACACCCCAAAAACGCACAGTGCAACCGAATCTGATGCGTTCGGCCGGTCAGCGGGCGCACCTCCAACAACGTATGCCGACGGAAGCGCTCGCGGGTTCGATACTCGCTGATCGCCTCCCTCCCCTTGCCTAGCGGCATGACAGCCATCTTCTTGCGGTCCCGAGGATCGCGCCCGATAGGCGCCTCCACCCGTCCGCTGGGGGTTGGCGGTGCCCCATCCACCAACGCCAGATAGGTCTTCACCACCTGGCGTAAGCGGAACTGATCCTGCAAGAAGCGATGGGCCTGCTCGGTGCGAGCCAACACGATCAACCCCGAGGTATCCCTATCCAACCGATGCACCACGCCTGGCCTGAGACCTTCCCCTTCCACGTCTGGCTCATATCCCAGCACAGCGTGCACCAACGTCCCTGAGTCATGGCCGGCGGCCGGATGCACCACCATACCGGCCGGCTTATTGATCACCAACAGATCCTCATTCTCAAACACAATCTCCAGCGGGATCGTCTCTCCCGCCAACTCGATCGGCGGCAGTGGCGGAATGCGCACCTCCACCACCATCCCCGGCTCCACCGTCATCCCCGCTTTGCGAGCCGGCTGGCCGTTTACCCGCACAAACCCCTCGGCGATCAACCCCTGCAAACGCGTCCGCGAAAACTCCGGCAGGCAGCGCACCAGGAACTTATCCAGACGTTCCGGCGGCTCGTCAGGATAGGGAAAGACCTCGACTCGATCGCCCATACCGATCTTCCGTCCCGCGCCGAGCCTACGCCCTGGGCGATTGCTCCCTCGCCGGGGGGTCGAGCGCTTCCCCTTCGACCGAGGGGCCGGCTTCGGGTCCCGAAGCGTGTTCCGCCGCCCCGATCGGAGAGCTCGCATCCGCCCGGAGAGCAGACGCCGCTTCCGAGAGGCGGCGCTGCTGCTCCAGACGTTCCTTCCACCACATCCCGAGCAGCAATATCCCGACCCCCAGCGTGATGCTAGCGTCGGCCAGGTTAAACACCGGGAACGTCCCCACGGAGATAAAATCGGTCACTTTGCCCAAAGTCAAGCGATCGATCAAGTTGCCGACCGCCCCGGCCAGTTGCATGGCCAACGCCAGGCGCAACCACCATTCAGCCATCTCCAGGCGCAGCGCGTAATACAGGATCACCCCGATCACGACGACCGCTAGCACGATAAACGCCTTATTTCCGTTTTGAAACATTCCAAAGGCGGCGCCGGTGTTATACCAATGAACGATGCGCGCATACGGGCCGAGCCACTCCCATCCCCCGGGCAGCCACCAGCCGCCAAACGGGATGTGTTGGCGCACCAACCACTTAGTCCATTGATCCAAGGCCACGATCCCACCGGCCAACGCCAACCATCGCCAATACCACCACACGATTATCCGTCCCATGGTCAACTAGCAGCAAACTCTCGGATCACCCGCGCCATATGACGGGCATGCTTCAGGTACAGATCCAAGCGGAGGTTCTCGTTGGGCGCATGGGCCTTAGTGTCGGGATACCCCAGGCCGGCGGTGGCCACCGGCATGCCCAAGACGTTGACGAACAGGTAATTCGGCCCCGAGCCGCCCACCATCGGCACCAACGCCATCGGCTTTCCGTATACGTCGCGGGCCGTCTCCACCACCAGCTGCACGAAGGGGTGGTCAGGATCGGTGCGGGCCGGCGCGTCGCCGCCCAGGTCGGTGATCTGCACATCGCTGAACCCTTGGGCGTCCAAGTGGGCGCGCAGCTTGGTCAGGATGTCTGTGGGCTTCTGGTCGGGCACCAGGCGAAAATCCACCTTGGCCGAGGCGCGGGCCGGCAACACCGTCTTCGAGCCGGGTCCCTGATAACCGGCCGTCAACCCACAGATGGTGCAAGTGGGCGAGAACACTTCCTCAATCTTGAGCTCCTCTCCGCCCTGAATACCTTTCAAGAAATAGGGAACTCCATAGCGCTCCCGATATTCCTGAGCCATGTCCGGCAACTGCGCCATCAACTTGCGATCGCGCTCCGTGGGCGGCTTCACGTCGTCGTAAAAACCAGGGATGCGGATGCGCTCATCGGGGCCCTTCAACGAATCCAACGCCCAGACCAACCGCCAGGCGGCGTTGGGGAAGATGCTGCCACCGAGCCCCGAGTGAACATCGGTCGAGAGCAACTCCACCGAAAGTTCCACATACTGGATGCCGCGCAACCCCAGATACTGCATCGGCGTATCGGTATGGTCCACCCCGCCGAACTCCCAAATGCAAGCATCGGCCTTCAAGCGATCGGCGTTCTGATGCACGAAGGTCTCCAGATTGGCGCTAGCCGTCTCCTCCTCCCCTTCTACGATAAACTTGACCGTGCAAGGCAACTCGCCTTCCTCGGCCAGCAAAGCATCCAAGGCAAACAGACGCGCTGCGAAGTGGCCTTTATCGTCGCTCACCCCGCGGCCATACATCTTGCCATCGCGGATCTGCGGCTCAAACGGCGGCGACTGCCATAGCTCTAGCGGTTCTGGGGGTTGCACGTCGTAGTGATTGTAGAACAACAACGTCTTCTGGCTGCGGCCACGGCGCTCGGCGACCACGATCGGCGCGCCGGCCGTAGGATGAATCTCGGCCTGAAACCTGCGCGCCCGCAACATCTCGGCCACCATGCCGGCGCACTCCTCCAACCCGATTCGCTGTGCGGAAATGCTCGGTTGGGCTACCAAACGCTTGAGCTCGTCCAGACTGCGCTCCAGATTGGCCTGTAAATATGCATCAATTTGGCGATAGTCGTGCATAGCGTCTCCTTGACAGAATGGGGAGATTTCTTCTGCCTGTTGAAAGGCCTTATGAGTGTATCACCAAATCGGACAATCTACCACCGGTAACAGTGAATTACGAAGATTGACGGTGAAGAAATGAATGCGCCTCGCTCACCGCTCAAAAATTCGTTAATTTCTCCCTTGAGACGATTGACGATTCTCCAATTCCTACGTAGGATTAAAGCCGCATCCATCCCCTAGGATTTCCTGATGAACACCGCAACCCCTCTCGACTTGCGAGCCAAAATCCGCCTTTACTGGTTGCTCACCAAACCGCTACAATCTGGCCTGCTGTTGGCCACCGGCCTGGCAGGATACATGAGCGCGCGCTGTCCGGTGTTCAATTTGGACACTTTGCTCGGGCTAGCCGGCAGCCTGTTCCTGGCGATTGCCGGCAGCACCATCCTCAACATGTGGTGGGATCGAGATATTGACGCTTGCATGCGGCGCACCCAATCCCGCCCCACCTCGGCCGGCCTGCTGGACCCGCGCGAAGTCCTGCGCGTTGGGCTGATCGTCTCCGCTCTGGGCATCGGCTGGGCAGTGGGGATAGACGCCCGGTATGGCCTGCTGGTCTTCGCCGGCCTGTTCTTCGACGTGGTGGTCTACAGCATCTGGCTCAAGCGCCGCACCTGCTGGAGCATTGTTTGGGGCGGGGTCTCTGGGGCGATGCCGATCTTGGCCGGCCGCGCCCTGGGCGTGGGCGCCGTGGACTGGATTGGCATCACCCTGGCCCTGGGCGTCTTATTCTGGATCCCCACCCACACCCTGACCTTCAGCATGAAGTTCGCAGCCGACTACCAGGCGGCCGGTGTGCCGACCTTCCCCTCCACCTACGGCCTAGGGGTGACCCGCGCTGCCATCGCCCTGTCGTCTGTGCTGGCCGCCTTGGCGATGATCCTGGCCGGATACGGCATCGGCATGGCCTGGGGATTCCTGCGGTTGTTGGGCGTGCTCTCGGCCGGCCTGCTCCTGCTAGCCTTCGCCATCACCTTCCGCCCCTCCGAACACATCAACTTCAGCTTGTTCAAATACGCCTCTCTCTACATGCTGGCAGCCATGATCCTGGTGGTGATGGACGTGCTGTCATGAAGCCCTCACCCCTCGATCGCGTCCTGCTGCTGCTCACGGCGATCCTCGCCTCCTATCAGGTCGCAATTGGCATCGAAGGCGTGGGGACGTTCTCCATCCTGGCCTATACGATAGGGTTTGGCATCCTGCTGATCGCCATCCTGCTGATCCTGATCCTAGGCCTCGAGGTGCTCGAACTGCCGGCGGTGGTCATCGTCTCCACCTTGCTGCCCGTGAGCCTGGCCGTCGGTCTAGTTGGGCAATACCTGCCAACCTGGCGCGTGCCCTCCTTGATCGGCGCTGGGATCGGCCTGCTGGCCGTAGCGCTCACGCGCCGGCCGCGTGCGCCGGCCTGGGCAGCGATGGTGGTTGTGGCGCTCGTTCACGGTGTTTCTGGCTTGGTGCTCTTCTCCCTGCCGATTGTGCTTGTTCTATCTGGCTACACGAAATACGCCTTCCTCCTGGTCAGCCTGGGCAGCGCTCTGATCGGCTTGCTCGGCCTGCTCTTGACCTTCCTGCGCCGTGGCCGGCCCAAAACCGACCTCTTCCGCTACCTCCCAACCCTCTTCTTCCTGCTGACTTTGTGCTTCACCCTCGGCTTCGCCTTCCGCTAGGCCGTGCTATAATCCATACCAACCTCCGCCTCAACACTCCCTTCCTCCCATGATCGCTTCTCTGATCGGCGAAATCCAAAGCAAAGACGAAAACGCCCTGGTCGTTGCCCTAGGCGGCCTAGGGCTGCGCGTGTACGTCCCCAAGCGGCTGCGGGAGAGCGTATCGGTGGGCGAAAAAGTCTTCTTACACACCCACCTGGTGGTGCGAGAAAACGAACTCTCTCTCTACGGCTTCGACACCGCCGAGAGCCGCCACCTGTTCGTCCTGCTGCTCAGCGTGGACGGCGTCGGTCCGAAACTGGCCTTGTCGGTCGTATCCACCCTGACCCCCGAAGCCGTGCGGCAAGCCGTCTTCCAAGAAGAACCAGAATGGTTGAGCCGCGTGCCGGGCGTCGGCCCCAAGACGGCCCAAAAGATCATCCTCTACCTGCGCGATCGACTGAAACCCGACGACGTAGTAGGGCGTGTGGCCGCTCTAAGCGCGATCGACAGCCAAGTGCTAGCCGCCCTCACAGCTCTTGGCTATTCGGTGGTAGAAGCCCAAACCGCCATCCAGGCCTTGCCCAAAGACGCCCCTGAAGACGTAGAAGAGCGGCTACGCCTGGCTCTGCGCTACTTTGGCTGAGAGGGCAATGATCAACGCAGCCGACAGAAAGCCCCTAGCGCCGGCCCACTTCCCTGCCCCTTCCTAGCAACTCAGATCAACGGATACGGAACGGCCCGCCGATGGCGCGGCGGGAAAGGAAACCGTCGTTGAGCGAGCAGCTCCTCGGCGCGACGTTCGAGAGCCGCGATCTCCTCAGGGCGCAGGTACGGCTCGAGCGGGCCGCGGCAGGCTCGAGTTCTGGCAAGCAGCGAGAGCAGATCGTCGGGGATCTCCTGCCCGGCAAAATCCCAGATCACCGTTCGCAGCTTGTCTTCCACATGAAAGCACAATCCATGATCGATTGCCCATAGCTTATGATCGGCGTCAAAGAAGATATGGCTGCCCTTGCGATCGGCGTTGTTGGTCAACAAGTCAAACAACACCACCGGCTTGAGCAACTGTCTCTCCTCTTCAGTAAAGTTAAAGTAGTGATGCTCCGGATCGTACTCGATATACTGCTGCAGCGCTCCCGGCCCAAGCGGCCCCTCCTGCCGTAGCACTGTATACGGCACCAAATCGAAACCCAGGACCTCGCTCACCAAATAAGCGGCCGTCTCGCGCAAGGCCAGTGTGTTCTCCTCGAAATCCCACAGCGGCTGCTCGCCGCGAATCGGCTTGTACACCCCCAGAAACAACCGACCCGCGTGACGGACCTCCACCAAAAACGTATAATTTGACCCCAGCAGGAACTGTCCCTGCAGGACAATCTCTCCCTGTCCAAAAGCACGTTGAAGATCGGGATCTATCTGCATATCCCGATTCTACTGCAAAGCCGACGACAGCCAAAAGGACCGCCTATGCGGATAGCGCTCGGAGTCTCTAGGAGATGCACATAAGAAACGCAATCCCGGTTTCGCCTTGGGTGAGAGCAAAGAAATCGGCTATACTTAGAACATCCGACAACCTACGGGCGATCGAAACCCATGCTTACCGTCCTGCCTTCGTCCCAACGTCCAATCCTGCGTCAGGCCCATAAGGAGACGATCATGAACTTGCGCTGCACCTACTGTCAAACCCCATTCGTCCTAGGGCGGATGGAAAAACTGGTTGCCATCCAACGCATGCTTAACGAGCAGCTCCATCACTACGACGCCCTCTGCCCACGGTGTAAACGCACCACCCCGGTCTCGCTCCAACGGCTGCAAACCTTCACCCCAGGCTGGCAACAAGGGCTGAAAGAATTAAAGGAAACCCAAGCCGCGGAACCGGCCCTCGAAGCCGAATCCTCCTCCGCGGCCGAATCCTCCTCCCAAACGCCCGCTTCTTCTCGGACCTCCGAGCCGGCCCCGCCGGCCCCGGCCGAACCCACCCCCGCTCCTGCCGCCAAACAGACCCGCGCCGCAGCGCGAACCACCTCGGCAAAGAAAAAGGCCTCTGCCAGCCGATAACCCCACCCATCGTGCGCGACCGGAGGAAGCATGTCGAGAGGGAAAGCGCTGCTGTTGCTGCTGGCGATCGGCGGAATCCTTGTCGTGCTGATCTTCATCGTCCTGCCTGCCCAACAAGCGTCGTCCCTAATCGCTATGGCTGCCCCAGAGAACCCGCCGATTGCCACCGTCCAAGTGCTTCTCCAAGAAGCACTCCCCTCAGCCGTCACCCGCCCCGACCAGCCTTTCTCGCAAACCGTCAACGGCATTGGAGTGACTCTCAACGGCCTCCGACTGCGCCCAGACGACGCTGCCTTTGATCTGAGCCTTTGTCACTCCCTGCCAAACGGCCTGGAAGACCTGCCGGTGGATTGGCTCCTGGGGCCGGCATCGGCGGAGATCAACGATCAAGTATTCCTAGGCTTGGAAAACGTCGTCCTGGCCCGCAGTGCCGACCGCCTGTGTCGACAGTTCACCTTTCATCAGGTGCCGACCAACAACCAGACCGAGCGTCCCCTCCTCACCCGAGGCCAGATCAAAGTGATCTTTGAACGCCTATCTGCTGCCCCTAACGATGGTCAAACCTGCCGGCTTTACGAACAAATGCTCCAGCGCTGGCGACAAGAAGGAAAGTCATCCCTGGAGGGCATGAGCTGCCAGGAGGTCAACGGCGCTATACAAATCCATTTCCCCCCCTCGTCATCCTCAGCTGCCTTTGAGGAATGGATGGTCTCTCGCTTGCGCATCGAAGGACCATGGCTCTTCGCCATCCCCATTCCATGAACCGAAAACTCTGCAGGTTACCAAAAATCGGCTATACTAGACGAAAGACGAAAATCGTATAAAAGGAGAGCCCTATGAAAATCATCTGCTGGAACTGCAAAACCGTCATCGAGCTTGATGAAACCGCCATCCAGGCCGCCATCGCAAAGATGGACGAGACCAAACTCAATTTCTACGACGCACCTTGCTCGTGCGGCAAAGTCAATCGCACCCCGCGCTCGGTGTTGACCGGCCTCACTCCGGCTGCCCCTGGCACCCAAGGCAAGGTGGTCACCCGTAGCCTGCGCATTCGTGAGGATCACAACACGTCCTGCGATGTGGTGGGTGGGCTGGTCTACGGCCAGATCGTGGACGTATACGAGATCTGGTCCGATGGCAAGAACAAGTGGGCTCGCATCGGCGAGGGCATGTGGTCGGCCATCGAATACAACGGTGAAAAACTGATGGAGATCATCGAGTCAAAGTGAGCATTCGCGCAGTGTTCTTTGATCTCGGCGGCGTCATTGTCCGCACCGAATTCCAGGCGCCGCGCCAACATCTGGCCGAGCGCCTGGGCATGGAATACGAAGACCTGGAGCGGCTGGTCTTTGAAAGTGAGACCAGCCGTCTGGCTTCGTTAGGCAAAATCACCGAGGACGAGCATTGGAGAGCCATCGCCCAGCGCGTCCATCGTCCGGAGGAAGCCGATCGCCTGCGGGCCGAATTCTTTGGCGGTGATGTGATTGACTTAGCCTTGATTGACTGTATCCGTTCCCTACGTCCGCGCCGCAAAACCGGCCTGATCTCCAACGCCTGGTCTGGCCTGCGGGACTACATTGTGCGTCACAAATTCGACGATGCGTTCGATTGCTTGATCATCTCAGCCGAAGTGGGCATGGTCAAACCCCAAGCCGAGATATATCGCTACGCCGCTGAGCAGCTTGGCATCCGTCCTGACGAAGCGCTCTTCGTGGACGACACTCCCGAAAACATCCACGGCGCCCAAAAGGTAGGCATGATCGGCGTCCTCTTTCGCAGTCCCGAACAAACCTTGCGTGAACTCCGTGAACATCTCTGGCTGGACGATTCTCTGACAGCAAGTTAAAGCCTTCTCCCCCAAGAAAACAGCAATGGGCCCGGCAGGATTCGAACCTGCGACCAAGCGATTATGAGTCGCCTGCGCTCACCGCTGCGCCACGGGCCCCCGAGGTGAGACCGAGTGCGCCCAGTTGACCCCCAACCTGCGAGCCGGCTCCGGCCATCCGATCCAACACGGTTCTGTCACTCGAAGAGCGGGCGACGGGATTCGAACCCGCGAATCTCAGCTTGGAAGGCTGATGCCTTACCGCTTGGCCACGCCCGCATGTGCGCCGTTTATTTTACCACAATTGCTCTGTTATAATCCCCTGCCGAAAGGCAAAAAACGTATGTTTAAGAACCTGCTCAAACTGATTAGCGGCGACCCCCACAAACGCACTATCGAATCTCTCCTACCCATTGTCGAGCAGATCAACGCCCTCGAGCCGAAATATGAAGCCCTAAGCGACGATGAGCTGCGCTCAACAACCGACCAGTTTCGTCGACGCCTGAGCCAAGGGGAAACGTTGGACGATCTCCTGCCCGAAGCGTTTGCCGTGGTGCGCGAGGCGGCCAAGCGCACCATCGGCCTGCGTCACTATGACGTGCAGCTGATCGGCGGTATCATCCTGCACCGCGGCCAAATCGCCGAGATGCGCACTGGCGAGGGCAAGACCCTGGTCGCCACCCTGCCGCTCTACCTGAACGCCTTGGCTGGCCGCGGCGTGCACCTGGTCACGGTCAACGATTACTTGGCCCGCCGCGATGCGCGCTGGATGGGACCGATCTTTCACCTGCTTGGCCTCTCGGTGGGCGTCTTGCAGATGGCCGCCGTCACCGAGAACGGAAAAAAGGCCTTCCTCTACGATCCCACGCGTGAATCGCCCCACGAGGACAAACACCAACTGCGCATGGTGGACCGCGTCGAGGCCTACGCAGCCGACATCACCTATGGCACCAACTCCGAATTTGGCTTCGACTATTTGCGCGACAACATGGCCATGCGCTGGGAGGAGCGCGTCCAGCGCGGCCGCTTTTACGCCATCATTGACGAGGTAGACAATGTCTTGATCGACGAGGCGCGCACGCCGTTGATCATCTCCGGGCCGGCCTCCGGCGACCTCGAGTGGTACACCCGCATGGCTCAGGTGGTCAAGCAACTCAACCCCGAAGACTACGAGATCAACGAAAAAGACCGCACTGTCTCCCTCACCGAGGTCGGCCTGGCCCATGTGGAACGGCTGCTCGGTCAACCGCTTCAGGACCCCGATCGGCCGGAAGACATCACCCCTGAACAGGCCCGACTGCTGGGCTACCTGGAGCAGGCCCTGCGCGCCCAGTTCCTCTTCCGTCGCAACCGCGACTACGTGGTCCAAGGCGGCAAGGTGATCATTGTGGATGAGAACACCGGCCGTATGATGCCCGGCCGTCGCTGGAGCGATGGGCTGCATCAAGCCGTGGAGGCCAAAGAAGGCGTGCGCATCGAGCCGGAAAGCGTCACCTACGCCACCATCACCCTGCAAAACTACTTCCGGATGTACCAAAAACTAGCCGGCATGACCGGCACCGCCCTCACCGAGTCCGAAGAGTTCCACAAAATTTACAAACTTGAGGTTGTGCCTATCCCTACCAACCTGGAATACCTCGCCTCGCGCCCCGACTCACCGCTAATCGAAATCAAGACCAAGGACGAAGAAGGGTACCCAATCGCCTACTTCAGCCGGCGCAATGACCCCCAACAAAAACCGATCTACTGGCGACGGCAGGATTATCCGGATGTGGTCTATCGCACTGTAGAGGCCAAATTGCGAGCTGTGGTGGCCGAGATCATCCGCCATCACGTGCGCGGCCGGCCCCTATTGATCGGCACCACCTCCGTCGAAAACTCGGAATTCCTGTCGTCGCGCTTGCGCGCTGAGGCCATCCGCCGACTCTTGCAAGTGTTGCTCATCCGCCGCTTGTGGTTCGAGACTAACCACCGCGAGGAAGACGGCCTGCGCATCCCCGAGCTAGAGCCGCTCAACGCCCCTCTCGAAAAGCTGGACCCCTCGACCCTGCGCCAATTCGCCAAGCCCCTCGGCCTGACCCACATCAACCCCGAAGAAGCGGAAAACCTGGTGCGTCTATTGGACATCCTCTCACTCACCCAAGACGACCTGCCGCGCCTGAAAAAAGTGATCTCCAGCGGCATCCCCCATCGGGTGTTGAACGCTCGCAAGCACACCGAAGAGAGCCAGATCATCGCCGGGGCCGGCGCCTTTGGTGCAGTCACCATTGCCACCTCCATGGCCGGCCGCGGCGTGGACATCAAGCTCGGCGGCGAACTGGACGAATTCTTGGTGGCCTACCTCAAAGATTTGGCGAAGCGCCACGGCGTCGCCAACCCCTACAGCATGACCAACATCGAGCTGCTGGAGGCCTGGCTGCCGGCCCTGCTTAAGGGTCAAGACGTTTCTTTCTCACCCAACGGCGATAAACTGGCCGAGTTCCGCCGCATCCGCAGCGCCCTTGTTGAGAAATACAGCGTCCCCAACAGCGATGAATGGACCCAGCTCTCCAATCTCCTCTACGCCCAACTGGGCCTGGGGCTCAAAGCCACCGAAAACCTGGTCGCCTTCTGGAAACACGTGGAACAAGAACTGCTGGTGCGCGCCCTCGGCGGCCTGGCCGTGATCGCCACCGAACGCCACGAAGCGCGGCGCATTGACAACCAATTGCGCGGCCGCTCCGCTCGCCAGGGCGACCCCGGTTCTTCGCGCTTCTACCTCTCCCTGCAAGACGACCTAATGCGCATTCAAGGCGGCGAACAAGTGAGTGCTCTCATGGAACGCCTACGTGTGGACGACGCCTATCCCCTCGAAGCCCGCCTGGTGAGCAACGTGATCGAGCAGGCCCAACACCGTGTGGAGGGCGCCAACTTCGACATGCGCAAGCACCTGCTCGAATACGATGACGTGCTCAACAAACAGCGCCTACAAATCTATGCCCAACGCGATCGGGTCTTCACCAAAGACGACCTGCGCCAAGACGTCCACGAACTGCTTCAGGTCGAAGTGCGCAAACGGGTGACCTCGGCCCTCGAAAACGAGGAGGCCCCCTGGCGCTTGGCCTTCTGGCTGGAACAAGTACAACCGATCTTCGTTGTGGACGCGTACACCCTGTTCCCCTCCTACCCGATGCAGCTGGTCCTCAACGCCTTCGGTTCCCCCGACGACCCCAAAGCGGCTGCCCTCGACCTCGCGCGGCGCACCCTCCAGATCGAACACCGACACCTGCTCCAAGCGATCCACACCTCGATCGAACGCGCCACCGAGTCGCTCAACAACCAAATCGAAGAGCGCTCCGATCTACTCGACACTTTCTTCAGCAGTCTATCCGATCGCGAAGAGCAACCGCGCCCCCAGCAACTGCTAGAAGAGCTCCAAGGCCTCATCCGCCTGCCCCTAAAATTGGACACACGAGAACTACGCACCCTGGTCCAAGACCCTGAAGTTGCCCGCCGAGAGATCGGCGAGATGATCCAGGATCAGATCACCGACCTCGCCGTGGTTCGGCTTATCTCTTCGGTAGAGATGCGCTTGGGTGAACCGCTCGGCCTATCCAAAGACGAGCTAGAAACACTCCACTGGGAAGACCTGACCGAGACCATCGCCGAACACAGTCAGGCGATCCTGCAACGCCGTTACGAACAACTCACAGCTCACGACGGCATCCTGATGCGAGAAGCCGAGCGATTGCTCCAACGCCAAACGTTGGATACTCCATCCGACATCTTGCGCTTTCTGATCGTGCTCTCCCAAGAGGGGCGCACCTTCTTCGACGCGCGCACCCACCGCCAAATGACCCAGATCGTGCGCCGCTTCAACTACGCCTATCTGGCCGCAGAGCTTATGCAGCAAGACAAAGAGGCCTTGATCGACAACATCCTCGCTCATCTTCGGCAGGCTGAGCAGCAGCTGGCTTACGTCTTGGGCCGGCAGGAAATGCTCCGGCGCGGCAACCCCGCTGAAGTCACGGAGGAAGCGGTCCGCGAGCTTGGATTACGCTCGTTGAACGAGGGGTATCGTCAGTTGTTATTATCGGCAATTACCGAGCTGTGGGTGGATTATTTGACCCGCGTCGAGGCGCTGCGCATCTCAATCGGCCTAGAAGCCTACGCTCAACGCGATCCGCTGGTGCAATATAAATCTCGCGCTTCCGAGATGTTCCAGGAGCTGTTGGAGGATATTCGTGAGGCGGTGATCAGTCGGTTGTTTGTGATGCAACACCGCCCCTACACCAATGCCCTCGAAGAAGTGCCCCTAGCGACCGAAGCCACACCAGCCGCTGATAGCCCGCGCCTAGGTGGAAAGAAGAAACGCAAGCGTCACTAGGAGATAATTCCGTGAAACCCTCGCCGATCCAAGTAGAACTGTTCCGTCCTTATCCAAAGGTGGAGTTGCACCGCCACCTCGAAGGTTCGCTGCGCTTGGAGACCATCCTAGACATAGCCCGAACCCATCACATGACACTACCAGCCCACCTGAGCCGGCTAGTCCAGGTGCAAGAAGGCGAACCGCAGACCTTTCAGAACTTCCTTAACAAATTTCACACTCTGCGATTGTTCTACCGCTCGCCGGAAGTGATTTATCGCATTACGCGCGAGGCGGTGGAAGATGCGGCGAAAGACAACATCCGCTACCTAGAACTACGGTTCACGCCGGTAGCGTTGAGCCGCGCCGAGCGCTTTCCATTGCATGAAGTAATCGATTGGGTGATCGAGAGCGCCCAGCAAGCGGCGCGTCACTTCAAGGTGCAGGTGGCGTTGATCGTGTCCATTAACCGTCACGAGAGCCTTGAGCTGGCCGAGCAGGTAACCTGGCTGGCCATTGAGCGCATGAAAGACGGGGTTGTAGGAATTGACCTGGCCGGCAACGAGGCAGAGCATTCGGCGCAGCCCTTTGCTGGCCTGCTAAAAGAGGCCAAGCAGGCCGGCCTGCATCTCACCGTCCATGCCGGTGAGTGGGGTGGCGCCCAGAATGTTCGCGAAGCCATCGAAACCTTGGGCGCCGAACGCATTGGCCATGGCGTGCGAATGCTGGAAGATAAATATACCCTGGCGTTGGCTCGAGAGAACAACATTGTGTTCGAGGTATGCCCGACTAGCAATTATCAATCTGGGGTCATAGCGACCGATCGCGTCCATCCGCTGATTCAAATGATCGAGGCTGGATTGAACGTTACGCTCAACACCGACGATCCCTCGGTCTCGCAGATCATCTTGAGCCACGAGTATGCTTTGGCTCATCAGCTGGGTCTCTCGGAAGAGCAAGTGAAAGATTGTGTTGTGAACGCTGCCCAAGCAGCGTTCGTGACGCCCAAAGAGCGAGAAAATCTGCTCAGGCGCATACGCTCCGAGCTCAAACGCTAGGCGCAAGGCTTACACATCCTTGTATCGTTCACTCATCCCTCTTGGTTCTCAAGGAGTCCCTCCTATGCACGATCCGTTTCATGCGCGTGATGTATTAAGAGTAAACAGCAAAGAATATGTCATCTATCGGCTAGATGCCCTAGAACGGGCCGGCCTCACCCAACTGCGCAAACTGCCCTACTCGATCCGCCTGCTGTTGGAGGCGGCGTTGCGACAATGTAACGATCGAGAAATCACCCAGGACGATGTGAGAAACATCGCCTCCTGGACCCCGACCGGCACGCGTCCGGCCGTTCCCTTCTTGCCGGCCCGCGTAGTGATGCAAGACTTCACCGGCGTGCCGGCTGTGGTGGACTTGGCCGCCATGCGCCATGCAGTGGCCCACCTAGGGCGTGATCCAAAGCGCATCAATCCCCTGGTGCCGGTGGACCTGGTGATCGATCACTCGGTGCAGGTGGATTTCTTCGCCATCCCCAACGCCCTCCACCGCAATGCCGAAATGGAATTCCAGCGCAACCGTGAGCGCTACGAGTTCCTAAAATGGGGCCAGCGCGCCTTCCGTAACTTTCGCGTGGTGCCGCCCATGACCGGCATCGTCCACCAGGTCAACCTAGAATACCTGGCACAAGTAGTAATGACCCGCCATCTGCCTATCCCTGGAACCAACGAATACGAATGTCAAGCCTTTCCCGACACCCTGGTCGGCACCGACTCACACACCACCATGATCAACGGCCTAGGCGTACTCGGCTGGGGGGTAGGCGGTATTGAGGCCGAAGCGGTGATGCTTGGTCAGCCGATGGATATGCTCCTGCCCGACGTGATCGGCTTCAAGCTCTATGGCAAACTGCGCGAGGGCGTGACGGCCACCGATTTGGTGCTGACCGTGACCGAAATGCTGCGCAAGAAAGGCGTAGTAGACAAGTTCGTGGAATTCTTCGGCCCCGGCCTCGATTCCATGCCTCTGCCCGATCGGGCCACCATCGGCAACATGGCCCCTGAGTATGGCGCCACCATCGGCTTCTTCCCGGTAGACGCTGAAACCTTGCGCTACCTCCGCCTGACCGGCCGATCCGAGGAAACTATCGCCCTGGTTGAAGCTTACCTATACGAACAAGGCTTGTTTCGCGACGCTCACAGCCCCGATCCAGAATTCACCGACGTGCTCGAACTGGACCTAGCATCGGTCACCCCCTCCTTAGCCGGCCCCAAACGCCCCCAGGACCGCGTCCCCCTGACCGAGATGAAACAAGCTTTCCGCAAAGCCCTCACCGCGCCGATGAAAGAACGGGGCTACGAACTGCCGCAAGAAGCCCTCAACCGCCAGGCCACCTTTGGCGCCAACGGCAGCTCGATGATCATCGGCCACGGCGCCGTGGTGATCGCTGCTATCACCTCTTGCACCAACACCAGCAACCCCTCGGTGATGGTCGCCGCCGGCCTGGTGGCCAAGAAGGCCATCGAGCTTGGCCTGAGCGTAAAGCCCTACGTCAAGACCTCGCTCGCCCCGGGTTCACGGGTAGTGACTGAATACCTGCAAAAAGCCGGCCTGCTGGAACCGCTCTCCAAACTTGGCTTCAACGTGGTTGCCTATGGCTGCACCACCTGCATCGGCAACTCCGGCCCCTTGCCAAGCGAGGTGGCCAAAGCGGTGAACAGCGCCGATCTGGTCGCTGCGGCGGTGATCTCTGGCAATCGCAATTTCGAAGGGCGCGTCCACCCCCTGGTGCGAGCCAACTACCTGGCCTCGCCGCCCCTGGTAGTGGCCTACGCCCTGGCCGGCACCGTAGACATCGACTTGATGACCGAGCCGATCGGCATCGGAAGGAACGGTTCGCCGGTCTACCTGCGCGACATCTGGCCCACCCAGCAAGAAATCGAGGAAGCTATCGCCCAGAACATCTCGGCCAAAATGTTCCGCGAGAAGTACGCCGACGTCTTCACCGGTTCCGAGATGTGGCAGGCGATCCAGGTGAAAGAAGGCGATCTGTTTGAGTGGGACGAATCATCCACCTACATCCACCACCCACCCTACTTCCAAAACCTGACCCTGGAGACGCCACCCATTCGGCCGATCCGCCGGGCGCGGGTGTTGGCCATGTTCGGCGATTCGGTGACCACCGATCACATCTCGCCGGCCGGCAGCATCGCTATCGACTCCCCAGCCGGGAAATATCTGATCGAATGCGGCGTCCAACCGCGCGATTTCAACTCCTACGGAGCGCGACGCGGCAACGACCTAGTCATGGTGCGCGGCACCTTTGCCAACATCCGTCTCAAGAATCTGCTGGTGGCCCCCAAAGAGGGCAACTGGACGAAATTCTTCGGCGACCAGCCGGATCCTGAAGAAGCCCAAGAGATGACCATCTTTGAGGCAGCCATGAAATATCAAGCAGCCGGCATCCCTACCCTGGTGATTGCCGGCAAAGAATACGGCACCGGTTCCAGCCGCGATTGGGCCGCCAAAGGCCCCATGCTGCAAGGCGTTCGGGCAGTGATCGCCGAGTCGTTCGAGCGCATCCACCGCTCTAACCTGGTCGGCGTGGGCATCCTGCCATTACAGTTCCAGGCCGGCCACAACGCCGAGACGCTCGGCCTAGATGGCAGCGAAACCTATGACATCGAAGGCCTGGATGACTCGATCCAACCCCGTGCCACCCTCACCGTACGGGCCACAAAAGCCAATGGGAGCACCATTGAATTTCCCGTCACCGCCCTGCTCAACACGCCGGTTGAGGTGAATTACTATCGTAATGGCGGCATCTTACAAACTGTGCTGAGGAATCTGCTCAGAGAAAGCGAATAGGAGTAGGGCTAAGGAGATAGCCCGTCCCCCATCCCCTACGGCAAAACGTGGTGTCCCGCTTTTGGACGTCACGTTTTTTCTATGGCCCCCAAACTCCATCGGTCCTGCCGTCGGGAAGAAGATCCACAAACACAAACCCATCACGCACGACCCATTCCCCCACCTGCACAGCGAGAGCCTGGGCGAACATCGGCCCGGCCCAACAAAACGTATGGAATTCCCCGCGCTCGCCGCACGGGTCCACCGTCTCCGGCAATTCTGCTAAAAATTGCCGATCGTAAGATCGTCCTGCCCAGGATTCGGGCAGATGCTGTGGGTCCACCGTAGTCACCACGGCCTGCAAACCGCCCGCCAGCATCCCCTCGGCCAAGGAGCGAGTCTCAGCCGGCCCACACCACAGAGGAAAGAGCGGCTCCAAGCCAGTGCCGGCCATCATCCGTTCGCGGTAGGCGCGAATATCCTCCAGAAACAAATCGCCAAAGGCAACATGAGTGATCCCCACCTGACGGGCGCGCTCCAGCGCAGCCCACATCCGTTGCTCATAGTCCTCGTTCGAGCAAGGATAGGGCAAGAAAACTGGCCAGAGCGGCAGGCCGGCCGCTTCTGCCTGCGCCTCCACCAACTCACGGCGCACGCCATGCATCGCCACGCGATGATTGCTCTCATTGAACGTGGTCAACAGTCCAACCACTTCCACATCCGGCTGTTGGCGCAGGGCATATAGCGCCCAGGCCGAATCCTTGCCCGAACTCCAAGAGAGCCAAACTCGTTTCATACGGATTGAAGCGCTTGATGGAGCCAACGAACGGCCCGCATCATCGAAGGACCATCATGGATCAGATTGTGCTCAGGGTCCACATCAGCCTGGATGACAGGATAGTCCCATCCCCGTTCGCGGGCTAGGTCCCCACCTTGTACTGGATGCTCCGGCTCTGAGAAACACACGAACACCTCCGGGCGACGGCGCACCACCTCATCAGGATCCAAAAATAGATAGCCTTTGGGCACATCCCGAAAGATATTCTCTCCCCCTGCCGCTTCGATCAAATCGTGCACAAAGGTCAGTCCGCCGGTCATACGGACATGCTTGCCAAACCACAACTCCACATAGACCCGCCGGCGCGGCGAGGGAGCCGAAGCGGCGAGCTCCACAAAGGTCCGATTCCAGCGCTCGGCCAGAGCGTGGGCGGCCGGCAGATCGTCCATCAACGCCCCAACCAAGATCACGTTCTCCAACACCCCATACAGCCTGTTCGGCAACGGCAAGGCATAGACCGGAAACCCCTGCTCATACAAACGACGTGCCAACTTACGTTGAACGCCGGTGGTGATCAAAATCAAATCCGGTTCCAGGGCGCGCAGCGCCTGTTCGTCCACTCGTAGGTAATCGCCCACGATCGGCGCCTGGACCTCCGGCACGTAGCGCGGACAAAACTCCGAGATGCCGACGATCGCCTCGAGATATCCCATGTGCACCAGGGCCTCGGTCAGGCCCGAAGCGAGCGAAACCACCCGCTGCGGCTTTTGCGGCAGTTCAACATACCCCCCTAACGGATCACAGTACACTTTATATAGGCTCATTCTTCCACCTCGGACAGAAAAACTGTTTTCCCCAAAATAAAGAAAAACTCTGCGCTCTCTGCGTTCTCAGCAGTTTGAACCTACAGTCTGCGCTCAAGAGAGCCTAGCAACGAATTCCACTCAACAAAAATCGAATCACCTCAGCCAGCGACGAGAACTCTCGTTCGCCGTTCAGCAGCGTCACCCGCCAACGATAGTCTGAACCTGATCGAAACACCTCCACCTGCCGCTCATGCCGGCCCGAACCGTTATGGACGGCATATCCGATCCGCTCCAGGGCGCGCCACGTCCAGGCGATCACCACCCCATCCGGGCCACCACTCAAACCGATCGGGCCACACGTTGGCTGATGGACGCGAAAAGCGCCAATGCTGTGATCGAATTCCACCCCTTCGCTGCGAAAGACGCGTGCCAAATGGCCGTTCAAAGCCAATTCTTCGGGAATGCCCTCCAGAAACGTCCCATCTGAAGCGAGCAACCAAAGACGATCGGCGATGCGCAACGCCAGGTCCAGATCATGCGTGGCGAGCAGGATGGCATATCTCATCTGACGCGTGAGCTGTTTGAGCAGCAAGAAAATCTCGACCCGACGCGGTAGATCGAGGAAAGCCATCGGCTCGTCCAGCAACAACACCTGGGGCTCCTGAGCCAGGGCGCGAGCGATCATCACCCGTTGTCGTTCCCCGTCGCTCAGCTCGTGCACTGAACGAGCCGCCAAAGGCAAGCTTCCAGTGAGATGCATGGCCCGGCAAATTACTTCCTTATCGCGGTTTGTCAACCGCCCCAGCCAATCCGTGTAGGGATGCCGGCCCAGGGCCACCAGGCCATAAACCGACAGATTCCCCACTTCCACTCGGGCGGTAAGCACCACAGCCAGATGCCTGGCCAGCTCCTGAACCGGCAAGCGATGCACATCCCGACCATCCAAGTAGACCACCCCCGCCAAAGGAGAATGCATGCCGGCCAGGGTGCGCAACAATGTAGATTTGCCCACCCCATTCGGCCCGATCAGACAGACCAACTCGCCAGGATGCAAGACCAGGTCTAGGTCTTGCGCCAGCCTACGTCCCCGGTAACCGATGGCAAGCGATTCCGTAGTCAACATACAAACCTTTTCTCACACCCTTGGATGTTCAACCGGCAAACGACTGACGCAACTGCTGTTGGCGCACGATCACCCACAGAATCACTGGAACTCCGAACAGCGACATCACCACGTTGAGCGGCAACACCCTCTGACTGCCGGGCAGTTGTGCGATCACATCGGCGATCAGGGCCAGGGCAGCACCAAGCAAGATAGAAGTTGGCAACAGCACACGATGATCGGCCGTATTAAACAACGAACGCGCCACATGGGGCACCGCCACCCCAATAAACCAGATCGGTCCACAAAAAGCGGTAGAAGCGCCGGCCAGCAACGATGCGCTTAAGATGATCCAAAAGCGCGCCCGGCGCACATTCAACCCCAACGAGCGTGCATAATCATCGCCCAACAACAAGGCATTTAGGGGCTTGATCATGCCAAGCGCCATCAACAACCCCAAAGCAGTGATCGGCCCGAAGACCCGTAACTGGCTCCAGGTCACCCCGCCAAAACTGCCGGCTGCCCACAGGCTAAAAACTTGCACCTGCTCTGGCCGGCTGATATAAATCAGCAAACTGACCACTGCGCTGGCCAGATAACCAAACATCAACCCCATCACCAACAACGTCAGCGTATTTTGGACCCGCCGCGAGAGCATCAACACCATCCCCAACACCAAGCCAGCGCCGGCGCTGGCGGCTGCTGCCACGGTCAGATCGCCCAACGCATTCATTCCACTGATGAACCCCAGCGCTCCTCCCGTTCCCATTCCCAGAATCACCACCGAAACCCCCAAACTTGCCCCCGAGCTCACCCCCAAGACGAACGGATCGGCCAGCGGGTTACGAAACAACGTTTGCATCTGCAAACCAGCTGCCGAGAGAGCGGCCCCTGCCAGCATAGCTGTCATCGCTTTGGGAAGACGAAACTTAAACAAAATATCGCTCCACGACGCCTTCTCCCCCTCTCCACCCAACAAAATGTGAAACACCTGTTGAGGCGGAATGCGCACTGAGCCAAAGGTCAAGCTCAACGCAAAAGCAAGCGTCAACGCCGTCCCCAGCAGCAAAAGCACCCACCAACGCACACCCAAATGCGGCAACAAATTCAACTCTTCGTCTAGATTCATGATCATTCATTCTGCCCTTTCCTTGTCTTCTCTCTCTGAAGACAAGGAAAGGGCACACCAAGCTCTACTTTACCTGACGGTAATACACCAACTCATGATCCGGCAACAGATCCGGGTGGAAAATCTTGATCAGATCAGCCAGCACAACCTCAGGATAAGCGACAGCACTTTCAAAGTAATCATTCCCGCCGTTTGGCGACATACGGGCATCGTAATTCCACACATTTCCCGTCTGAAACGCCTTGAAATCAGCATAGCGGACGTCGCTTTCCTTCATTGCCTCCAAGGTGCTCACAAAGCCCAGGTTCAACCAGAAATCGGCCTCCCTCGCCCGCTCAAACACCGCCTCAAACGAGAGAGGGACACTGCCGGTGCTGTCATCATCGCTCCAGAGATACTCTGCGCCGGCATCGCGGAAAAACGTCGCCGCGAAACTTCGACCACCCGGCACATACCACGTCCCCTGATACGGCAGCCCGCTAAAGACCGTGGGACGACCGCTGATGTTGGCTGTCAGAGCTTTGAGCTCTTCGTAGCGTTTCAACGTCTGATTGAAGAGGGCCTCTGCTTCCACTTCCTCATTGAAGAACAGAGCAATAAACTTGCCCCATTCGGCGCGGCCGAGGGGGGTGGTATCCAACCACTCGGCGTTGATCACCACCTTCTGCCCTGCCTGCAACAACACCGGATGCGCATCATATTCCAGCATGCCCGAACCGTAAGTCATCACAATGTCGGGGGCCAATTCTAACACTTGCTCCACGTTCACCCCTGCACCATATCCGATGGTGGCCAGCTTGCCCTCGGCAGCCATCTGCAGCACCGTGGGATTGTGCACAAACGTCGCATCATCCAAGCCAACCAGCCGATCCAGCACACCAAACGCATCCAAGAAGGGCAGGTAGGTAGTGGACATGGTGATCAGAGAGTCGATCGGCACATCAATGATCTGCTCCTCGCGGAACCCCTCCGGCCGCGGCGTGCCGCACTGCACAAGCACATAGGTCAACGACTCGGCAGCTCCTGGCCAGGGTATGGCGATCGTTACCACCTTATAGTGATTGTGGTACTCCACCGTTAAATTCTCGGCGTGAGTAAGAGTGACCTTCTCTGGGAAATAGTCAATCGAAGGATCATACTGCCCTTCGGGGACACATCCCTCGGTCAAATTGTGCTCCGGCGCAGCGGGGGCCGGCGTTGAGGTTGGCGCAACAGTAGCAGTTACCGTAGGAGCCGCGGTTGGTGAAGGAACAGTTGGCGTAGGCGTCGCCGCCGGCGAGCACGCCGCTAGGGTCAGGGATAGAATTACTATCAACAAAGAGAGACCTCGCAACATATCACTCCTCCAGGGAAGGGATTGGGTAGCGCAGCAATGCACCAGATCAAAAACCCCTGTCGTGGGACAGGGGAGGGGGAGGGCCAATCCAATCCAAAGCCGTCCCCACCTCCTTTCCGCGAGAGTGTGGAGAACCGTCGATCGGGGCGGGCGACCTGGCTTATTCCTCAGAAAAACCTTTCTGGGAAATTACAGTTGCGGGACAGCGCCGGACTTTCACCGGCTTCGCCTTTCAGCCTTCCCATCCGGGGGTAAAGGCACCCCGACCGGTTGTTCACTTGTTCTTCCCTAGTTGCAACCTTCGCAACGCGCAAAGATATTCTAAGGTGCATCCGAGCTATCGTCAAGATGACATTTGGACAGAAAACGGCCTGTTCTTCGCCCGTTTCACTCTCCCTCGTCTCGGAAAGTCTCCTTCGCCCTCGGCGCGATCACCGCACGTCTCCCACTCACCCAGAAGCGGATCTCTTGCCCCAAGGGCCACAACGGCAACCAACGGACATAATACCCGGGGCCGGCGTAGATCAACATCAACGAGCGGGCGCGCTGCAAATCGGCTCGCAACGTCGGCGAGAGCATCATCATTTCTTCAATAGCAGCCTGAGCTGTAGGCGAAACGGCATATCTTCCGGTCAGCGACTTAAGAAAAGAAAACTGCTCTTGCCAAGCCTCCAACTCACCAAGCACCGAAAGAGCGCGCACCACACCTTGTCGCAAATGGCGCACCTCATGCACGATCAAACTAAGAGCATAAGCCTGATCGGCCAACTGAGTAGGATTCAGGTCGATCCTCCCACCGATCATCCAACGCGCCCCGGTTGACTGTGGCTGCAGTCTCACGCGCACCCGGCGCTCCACCAAAAACCGATGGGCTTCCTCTCCAATCGGTCCACTTCTCTTCAACTGCTCAAGCAACACATCTACCGCTTCGTTTCCCATAGCCTAATCATGACTCTGTGAAATCTGTGGCAATCTGTGGCGGCAACTCAAAGTATAATCCCTATCCATGTCCAAACCACCCCTCATCCTAATCATCGGCCCGACTGCCGTTGGCAAAACTGAGATCTCCATTCAAATAGCCGAGCGCTGGAATGGAGAAATCGTCAGCGCCGACTCGCGCCTCTTCTACCGTGGCATGGACATTGGCACCGCCAAACCCTCGCCCGAAGAACGTGCGCGCGTCCCCCACCACTTGATCGACGTTGCTGACCCGGATGACGCCTGGTCGCTGACCCAATTCCAGCAGGCGGCACGAGAAGCGATTGCGACGATCCATGCTCGAGGTCGCCTACCCTTCCTAGTTGGCGGGACCGGTCAATACCTACGCGCTGTTGTTCAGGGTTGGAGCCCTCCTGAGGTTCCTCCCAATCCCCGGTTGCGGGCCGAGCTGGAGAAAATGGTCGTAGTGCATGGGGTATTCTGGCTACACGAAAAACTTCGCCGGCTCGATCCCTCCGCTGCGCAGGCCATCGACCCGCGCAACCTTCGTCGAATCGTTCGTGCCCTGGAAGTGATCCTCGCCACCGGCCGGCCCTTTTCCGCTCAGCGCCGACAAACCGACTCCCCCTACCACACCATCACCATCGGCCTGACCCGCCCCCGCCCCGAACTCTACGCCCGTGTGGACGCTCGCATCGAAGCTATGTTCGCCGCCGGCCTGCTGGACGAAGTGCGCCGCCTCCTGGAACAAGGCTACTCCCCCGATCTCCCCTCCATGTCCAGCATCGGCTATCGAGAATGCGTGGCCGTCCTGCAGGGCCAAATCACCCTCGAAGAAGCCAAAGCCCGCATGCGGCGCGCCACGCGCACCTTCATCCGCCGCCAAGCCAACTGGTTCAAACCCGATGACCCTGCCATCCATTGGATCATCGTAAAGCCAGACATCGTCGATCGAATCGACGCTTTCTTGCGCAAAGTGATCGGGTGACTGTTCCAAAAATCGGTAAAAGATGGCTGAACGAACAGGGATGGTGGCAACTCCGCTAGCAATTTCCTTAAAGCACGCCAGCTCCTCCAAGGCCGGTTCGGGAGCCATGCCGATCGCCTCCAAACAATGGTCCTGTCCGGCGCGAATCAAGGCCGCCAGTTCTTCAACCAGCTTTTCGGTGTTGCGAACCACATGGCTCTTGCCCACTTGCTGCAAGCGTCCCGTCTGATCGCTCACCGGCTTGAAGCGTCCGCATCATCGCTGACCACCACCTCGGCCCCTACCGCATCCAGGATGGGCGCCAGCCAGGCTTGCAATGGCTCGGCATCCTCACCTGGCAGTTCGTCTATACTCAAGACCATCCCCTGGACCGCATCTACCACGATCCTGACCGTCGCCGATTTCCCATTGCAGCGCACACCGGTCACATCGGCTCCAATCGCTTTGGTTTTGTAGCCGCTCAACAGCTGCCCACGCTTTAGCCCCGGCGCTCGTTCTGCTACCGCCTGAACGGCCCGATACACACTCGTTTTTCCAATCCCTATGCCAAGGCGATTCAACACAATCTCGACCGCTCCGTAG
>Ga0209721_1000816_pt1 | contig 25835 bp, 19 predicted proteins | sample TshhotsprinmetaG_FD_184139 | JGI IMG/M metagenome (GOLD analysis project Ga0209721, IMG submission 184139) | Hot spring microbial communities from South Africa to study Microbial Dark Matter (Phase II) - Tshipise hot spring metaG (SPAdes)... | ecosystem: Environmental > Aquatic > Thermal springs...
GGCGGGGGATTTCAGCTCGCTGATTACGGCAGAAGTCCTCGGCAGCGAACGAACGGCCGTGGCCGCTGGCACCCTCTTCGGCTCCATGCCCCGACTGGTCCAAAAAGGCGATTGTCGATTGGATAGCCGCCTGGAAGGTATCATGCTGCTATTTGAGCACCGGGATGTCCCGGGCGTGATCGGCCACATCGGCACGGTTTTCGGCAGGCATCGGGTGAATATTGCGGCCATGGCGGTCGGGCGACAGATGGACAAATCGGGCGGTCCGGCTGTCGGCGTTCTGCTCTTGGATAGTGAGCCTCCGGCGGAGGCCATCAGGCAAGTCCTCGAACACGAGGCCTTGGCCTGGGCACGGGTGGTTCGATTGCCGCCCGGAGAGTGGCTTCCCGGGTGGTTAAGTTAGGCTGCACGCTTGGGGCGCTTCCTTGGGCCCAGAACTTTGTCTGAAACAGGTGGATAATCCATGGGTTCTAAGCGTTCTTGAACTACACCGCAGCAGGAGTCGATAGATCCGCGGCACTGGGCACAGGTTCAGTTGGTGGCTCATGCGACTTTTGAAGTGCGATAGCGGCAAAGGGGGGATACCGCTGCGCCCGGGGCCATTGTGACCACAGGGGAAAGCTTTCCATTCGGACCTCGGCAGTTATTGTAGCTATTGTAGCGGGTGGCCTCCGCGGCCACAGGGGAAAGCTTATGCACCCGGTGTCGTTGTCACATGTCAGCCAGTGGCCATCGCGGCCTCGTGGCAAAGCTACCTCTGCGGATAGGCCAGCCCCGACTCTTGCTGGCTTCGCTACCGCCCGACTATCCTCCGCGCGAAATTTATCGCGGATATTGTTGCGACACTGATCGGCCGGGATTAGGATACGTCGCAGACCGCGATTCACACAACGGACAGACAATTCCAAGTGTAATCAGGGAGTTCCGAAATGCTTTTACGCAGAAAGAACGCAGTCTCTTTAGCGGTTGCTGTCTGCGCGGCCCTTTGTATCGGCATGGGGTTAGGTGCTTACGGTGCCAGCGTGTGGCAGGCAACGGGCTTGCTTCGCTCGATGGTGGTCAGTTGGGATCAAGCATCCAAGCACGAAGGAGATTGGGGTGAGATGCGCCGGTATTTTTTCGGCGAGACTTACGCCACCAAAAACGTGCTGGTAGCCGCCGCGGTAGTAAAACCGGGAAAAGCGGTTCACCGTTCCCACCGTCACGCCGAAGAGGAGTACTTGATTTTGGTCTCCGGGGAGGGTATGTGGCAATTGGGCGAGAAACAGTTCCCCGCGAAACAGGGGGATATTCTTTATGTCGAGCCCTGGGTTTATCACGGGCTGACCAATACCGGCAGTAAACCGTTGATTTTCGCCGTGGTCCGATACAACCCCAAAGGCGTGGAAATACCGCAGCGACCGGACAATCAGCCGGATGAATTGTGATGGGCAATGCCTTGCCGTACTCATGCGCTTAATCGGCGCAACAGGGGCCGATCGTTTTTTAAATGCAGGAGTAATGGATTTGGGCCGTTTTGCAGCGGTAACGCAGCTCTGGCGCAGGCAAATCGAACTCAAATCATCGAACTCAAATTCCCGTTCGCTCATTGCAGCCGCACAAGCCAGTTGATCGTACGCGCGTTCATGAGGCCCGTGCCCCTAACTAATCTTTATCCTAAATTGCTTTGAGTGGTGTGCCCGGAAGCCAGTTCCCTGTATCCAAATCGATGGCCCCGAATTACGCCGGTTGTTCGCGTTCCGACGGGAAGAATTACGGGAAGAATTTATTTCCTTTTAGCCGACAAGATGGGAATTTTCGACTGTCGTGGCGTCATGTCGCCGTCGGGCAAAAAAGAAAGGGCGGTCAAATGTTTCGAGGTTCCAAAAAGCTTCTGACGAACTCAAGCCAATGGTTGCAGAATCTGCCTCCGCGGAGTTTTATTCGACTTGTCGGCCTAATGCTCGGGCAAATTCTCGCTTTTTGCGGTCTGATCGGCGGAATGGAGCCGGCCTTTGCCGCCAAGAAGAATGTGGTGCTGATTGTTGCCGATGATCACGGGCGCGACTTGGGCTGCTATGGTAATCCGGTAATTCGCACACCTAATTTGGATCAGTTGGCTGCCGAGGGTACTCGCTTCGAATATGCCTTTTGTACCACCGCCAGTTGTAGCCCAAGCCGTTCGGTCATTTTGACCGGTATGCACAATCACGCGAACGGCCAATACGGGCTGCAACACGCATATCACCATTTCGCCAGCTTTTCTAACATCAAAAGCTTACCTGTGTACTTGAGTGAAGCAGGGTATCGGACCATTCTCGTGGGCAAGCTTCACGTCGACCCACCGGAGGTGTACCGCTTCAACGAGACAGTGAAGGCCAATTCGCGGAATGGAGTGGAAATGGCGGAGCGATGCCGCGCGGTGCTTTCCAGCCTTCCCGATCAGCCGTTTTTCCTGTATTTCTGCCCTACGGATCCACACCGGGGAGGGGGCAAAGTGCAGGAATCACCTTACCGGCCGGATCGCTTCGGGAATCGTCCCGACGGGTACCCTGGGGTGAACGAGCAGGTTTATGATCCTGCACAGGTCGTTGTTCCCTCTTTCTTGCCGGATACGCCGGCCTGCCGAGCGGAATTGGCCCAGTACTATCAATCGGTATCGCGGCTCGATCAGGGGGTAGGACGACTGATTCAAGTACTGAAAGAAACGGGGCACTGGGAGGATACACTCGTAATTTATTGTTCGGATAATGGCATACCCTTCCCGGGTGCCAAAACCACGGTTTATGAGCCAGGGATTCGCCTGCCCTGCATTGTGCGAAATCCCTATGCCCAGCGGCGGGGGCTGGTTTGTCGGGCCATGATCACTTGGGCAGACCTTGCACCCACAATCCTGGAATTCGCCGGCGCGAAGGTGCCACCGACCCTTCACGGACGGTCGTTCCTTTCGATCCTCGAGGAAGAAAATCCGCCGGGTTGGGACGAGATCTATGCTTCTCATACGTTTCACGAAGTGACCATGTACTACCCCATGCGAGTCGTTCGGGAAAGGCGATACAAGCTGATCTGGAATATCGCGTGGCCGCTACCGTTTCCATTTGCCTCCGACTTATGGGAGGCGGCCACCTATCAAGACCGACTCTCCTTGGGGTTGGATACCCTGTACGGCAAGCGGCGCATCCGCGACTATATCCAACGGCCGGCTTTCGAGCTGTATGATTTGGAATCGGATCCAGACGAAACCCGCAATTTAGCCGATGATCCGGCACATGCCGCAACGCTCCAACGGCTCAAAGAAAAGCTCCGTGAGTTCCAGCAGAAGACGCGCGATCCTTGGATCCTCAAATGGGAACGGGAATAATTGGTGGATCCTCACACGGAGGCGGGAGAAAGTGTTCTCCAAGGAAGCGGAAATGGCGGTAGCTCCCGGAATTTTTCGCGGCAAGATTTACCGCGAACATTCGCTATCGTCGATCGACCGTTGGCTTGCGGGCTGGAAGTTCTCGGTAAGTTGCGTCGCAGACGGGGTCGAGCATTAGGAGAGCAGCCTCCAACAACCGGAGATTACCAATGTCAGAAATCACCCGACGGCACTGCTTGATGGGGCTTGGTCTGGCTGCGGTTCATCTCGCCCAGGGTAACCGGGGTGGGGCAGAAGAAAAGGGCGAACAAAAACGGTACCTAATTATCCATGCAGATGATGCAGGGATGTGTCATTCCGAGAATCGCGGCACGATCGAGGCCCTGGAAAAAGGTTGCGTGACCTCCACGAGCATCATGGTGCCATGCCCGTGGTTTCCGGAATTTGCGGCCTATGCCCGCGAGCATCCGGAGGGCGATTACGGGATCCATTTGACTCTGAATTCCGAGTGGGATTATTACCGCTGGGGGCCGGTGGCCGGCCGCGATAAAGTTCCCAGTCTGGTCGATGAGCAGGGATTTCTCTGGGACAACGTAGCGCAGGTTCGTCAGCATGTCCGGGCCGAGGAGGCAGAAATCGAACTGCGTGCCCAAATTGAGCGTGCTAAGCAGTTTGGCGTCCCCCTCTCCCATTTGGATACCCACATGGGGGCGCTGGTTTGCCGGCCCGATCTCGTCGAAGTGTACGTCCAATTGGCTTTGGACTACGATTTGCCGATTTTGTTCGTGGGAAGGCTGACGCCCGGACTCGCCTTGGCCTACCCAGCCCTTGCAGCCGTGGGACCGACACTTCTGAAAAAACTCCAGGAATGGGGACTGCCGGTGCTTGATCACTTGGCACAGTTTTACGAAGGAGACAATCACGAGCAGCGGCGCGAGAAGTATCTTCGGGCTCTTCGTTCGCTTCCCCCCGGTGTCAGCCAGTTAATTGTCCACTGCGGCTATGACGACGAGGAGCTTCGTGCGGTAACCCACAGCGCCCCCCGTCGGGATAGCGATCGCCGCGTTTTCACCGACCCGGAAGTCTGCCGCCAGATCGAGGAGGAGGGGATTGAATTAATCAATTGGAAAAAACTCCGGCAGATGCGTTCGTCCGCCTCCTAGTTCCCTCGGTGATTGTGCGCTTGGCAGTACGGGGTGGTTTGATCCCCCTCTCTCGGGGATCGCCAGTTCCAGTCCACCGGGCCGAACCCCCGAGGCCGCACCACGGGGATACTCAGCTCGCAATGGCGTCTCGCCTCCCCCGAGGCGCGGTAACGGAGCCGACTCCAAAACGGGCGGGACCAGGATATCGAGGTCTAGGGGCACAGCTCGCTTTTCATCTCTTCTTAGGGAGAGACTCTGCCGAGGACACACTCCCAAGCAAACGCCGCAACCCATGCAGCGGCTATGGTCAACCCGTGCCCGAACATTAACTTTTATGGCCCGAAAAGGACACGCAGCTTGGCATCGGCCACATCCTCGGCATCGATTCTGCTCCACCACAGCCACATAACCCGAGGAAGCCATCATGGGGATACCGAATCGCACCATGGCTTCGATCCCGCCGCAGCAACAAGCGCAACAGTTGCAGATCGCGAACATCCGATCAAGGCAAACATCCTTGAACCAAGCCGCATGAACATGTCCGCGTCGGTGCTCGGCCTCTAAGACCTCCGCCACCTCATCCTGGGTGGCTCGGCGGGTACGCCGGGGATGATGCTCCATGGCAAAATTCACAAACGGTTGGCCCACAATGATGCACACCTGCGTGGGTTGGCACGGTTTGGCCCGATTGTGCCGGCAAGGACACTCGAATAACGCCAGCTCCAGTGGTTGCCGTAGAATCAATGAACGTGCCTTTGGATAGGGGATCACTTGCTCCAAATTGTGGAGCGAGATCGGCCGAGAAACTCTCACGATCTTTTTTGCTTCTTCCGTGCGAAGAACCTTACCATGGTAGTGATCGGCAAGCCACCTCTTTCCGCGGGGCCCCAACCAAGGGAATAGAAAATGGACAAAAAGCCCGATGTATTGCCGGGGCCATCGCGCATATAAATACCCGTGAAGAACAAGGAGACTGAAAAGCCTTTTTGGACCGAATTCTCTAAGGATTTCTAGGCTGCTGGGTCGAATAGCTCGTCCCCGTTCGCCCCAGAACCAGATCATCCCCCCGAGTAAAGCTAAGGATACGATGCCTATGGCCAAAGCTGCAAGCACTGCTGGAGCCCTTCATTGCCCGTTGATATCTCAGATGTAATTTCGCACCGTGGTAATCCAGTTTGATTCTCGTTAACGACTTAGATGGATCCAAATGGGATGCGCCTCATCGCTACCCGGCGTGTTCTTTTCGTTTGACACCTGTTCAATCGGAACCAAGTTCGCTTACGAAACCCGATTTTAGGCCCGATCTTTCGACAGGGCTATACGAGAAAAAAGCCCGCAGAAGCGTGATACCTGCCTGAAGGGAGTTTTTTCGCTTTCGACCTTCAGCAACGGATGAACTCCAAAATCAGCCGCAACTTAAGCCGAAAACATGAACTCTCACGCACTCCAAGCACCTATCGCAAGCCTAACTCCCGGATATTTTACCGAAACGAGCGCAAGTTACGCGAACTGAAAGAGGGCATCAACGAGTTCTCGGCTTCATGACCTTGGGCCTCGTGTTCGCGCCGAAAGAGGCAGGATTCAACTGCGATAAGCGTGAGGAGCTTGCGATAACGGGGCAAAAATGTGGAAAAAGGGTGCGGGCACACGCGGGCTTAAAGGATTACCGATGAGCTGTCGCAGTATGGTTTTAAATGTCAAGAACTCTCAGCTCTCCGCTTCGGATTCAAGGAGGCGGGAGTAACATACATCAGGGTCCAATTTTCATTCACATTGGATCGGTAATTCCCGAGATCTTTGATGCCCGGACTTTTGAAACGATTCGGGCCCTCAAGGGTTTTTCGCTACCGGTAGAGCTCCCCGGAGAGAGTTCGTAACTACTTTCGGAGTCATCCCCGCAAAATGAACCCACAATTCCTGAATACCCACTAAGGGCCCACCGATCCAATGTGCGAAAAGTTTTGCGACTCAATTGGTTCGGAATCTTGGTACCGTCAGTATGACTTACGAGAGCCGAGACCTTTCATGCACCAGAAGCCAATCAAAATAACCATTGCAAATACGACCCACCAATGCTGTGGTTCTAATCCCTCAATCAAATGGATGATCCAATCCAAAAGTTCATTCATGCGATTTGAAAGATAGGCGACTGCTCGGTCAAAGGGCGTCGTAGCAAACATGATCCGGACCCCGCGTGTCCTAACTCTTCGGTCGATCCCAACACTTTTTCACGGATTGGGGGTCTCAGCACCGTGACCAAACTCCGGTGCAACGACCGCAACAGGTAACCAACTGAAGCAGGGCTTCCCCTCTGTAACTTAGCATTTAACAGTTTGCCGGCACTTAGGAAGTTGACTTCCGAGCAAAAGAAGGGTGAATTGTTCAAGGAAAAGGCTTGCGCTATAATCTTTACCATTGCCAAAGAATCTACCGCTAACAGTTTTTCTCTCCTTGCCAGAGTTTTAGGTTTTGTGCAAGTTTGGGGGAAACAGGGATCAGAGCAAATCCATGATTACTGATCTGAAACCACGATTAGTGATCTGAAAGAGGAAAGCCTCACCGACGCGGCCCGACAAAGCCGGCGTTAAACGATTTTCGTTTGACCTATTTCTGACATTGATGTTAAACCTCAGATGCTAAACCTCAAAAGAACTGACGGGGCGTAAAATCATGAGCTCTGGAGTCAGGATTGGCATCGGACACGACCGGCATCGTTTAGGAATTGGGGAATCGATTCGTGTGGGCGGGGTAACCATCCCTCACGATCGGACGTTACTGGGGCATAGCGACGCGGACGTCCTGCTTCATGCCATCATCGACGCCATTCTGGGGGCGGCGGCACTGGGGGATATCGGCGAACATTTCCCGGACACCGAGCCGGAAAATGCGGGCCGAAATTCGGGAGAAATGCTCGGACTGGTATTGAAGCGGATCGATGAACTGGGCTGGCGGATTTTGAATGTGGATTGTACGGTCTTCGCAGAAAGACCCAGGCTTGCTGCATACAAACAGGATATCAGGGCTTCTCTGGCCGGATTGCTGGGAATAAACTCCGATCAAGTGAACATTAAGGCAAAAACCGGTGAACAAGTGGGCCCTGTCGGTCGCGAAGAGATTATCGAAGCGGACTGTGTGGTGCTACTGGGGGCGACGAGTTAAATCTCTAAAAAAAGTACCTAAAAATTGCAAATCCTGATAGTACATATTGTTTGCCGATTTAGTGCTGTTTTAACTCTTAGCAAACAATGAAGCTTACTCCAAAAGGCTACAGCTACATTCATCCATCCCAGGAATGAACGACGCGTCTTTCGGATTTCCGCAAGACCGGTGGAACCCTCAAATAAGGTAGTGAATTACTCAAATAGTGAATTACTGTTTTCAATCCGTTTACAAGTTGTCAACTACGTGTTGGCGGCCGCCGGGCTAAGTGGCAAGAAAATATTATCTACATTATAAATATCAGTTACAAACCTACAACTTGGTTAGAAACCTGCAACAACGGTAATCGGAAATCTTAACAAATTCTGATCGTAGATGTGGAAATCAGCGCTCAGAGGCCACGTTTCCTTTTTAAGCTCCCTGGGTTTTATTCGCGAGGAGGGACCAGGTTGAGCACTTCCATGTTGTGTTTTCGATTGTATTGAAAGAGGCGAAGATTAGCGAAGATTTGACAAGTTGGGAGTCAATCCGCAAGCGCGGAGAATGTTGTTTTTTGTGAAATTGGCCTGGTTTAAGCGCGTTTCGACGAGGCCGAAAATTCAGAGATTTAAGCCTGAGGCTGAACGACCATATTAGTGAACTTTCAAGTGCGGGGCTTCGACGGATTATGCTCCGGGTTTACAACACATTATCGCGAACAAAGGAACCATTCCAACCGGTGCGGCCTGGTAAGGTGGGAATTTACTTGTGCGGTCCCACTGTGTATCGGCCGAGTCACATCGGTCATATGGTCGGACCGGTAATTTTTGACTGCATTAAGCGTTACTTAACATACTGCGGCTATGAGGTTACCTTAGTTATCAACATTACGGATATTGATGATAAGCTGATCGATGAGGCCCGTCGTCGCGGAATTTCCGTGGCGGAGTTAGCGGCCGAAATGACCGCCGATTACATGCGGAACTTGGAGGCCTTAGGGATCGATACGGTCGATCATTTTCCCCGCGCTACCCATCATATTCAGGATATCATCGATTTCACAGCAAGTCTGGTCGACAAAGGGGTGGCCTATGTCGCCGACGGGGATGTGTTTTTCGACGTGAGCAAGCTGCCCGATTATGGAAAGTTGAGCGGTCGTAGCTTATCTGCAATGCGGGGCGAAGGAGGCGAGGCGAGCGAGCGTAAACGGGCTCCGGCAGATTTCGCGCTTTGGAAGAGCGCAAAACCCGGCGAACCGAGCTGGCCAAGTCCTTGGGGACCGGGTCGACCGGGTTGGCACATTGAATGTTCGGTGATGAGCCATCGGTTTTTGGGGGAAATCTTCGACATTCACGGTGGCGGGCTTGACCTGATCTTTCCTCATCACGAAAACGAGCTAGCTCAAAGCGAGGCCCGCTTTGGCCATCCAACCGTCAAGTATTGGCTGCACAATGGGCTGATGCAGGCGGCCGATGAGGTGGGAAAAGTAGGCGGGCGAACGACGCGGGCTCTAGAGGGCGATCTGGCCTCCCAGGAAGCCGGCAAGATCAGTAAGTCGCGTGGCGCCAGCCCCTTTCGGGAGCTATTACAGGATTATTCGCCAGAGACAATTCGGCTTTTCATCCTTTCAAGTCATTATCGGCGGCCCATCGAGTTTAGCGAACAGCGTCTGCATGAAGTCGGGGTAGCTCTCGATAGTTTCTACCGGTATTTCCAGCGGTATCACCGGCTTAGTGGGGAGGATTTCTACGACTTACCCGTGCCGAAACGCCGTACTGAAGGGGTCTTCGACCCAGGGGCTAATCCCTTCCTGATGGAAGTTGCGGGTCTCCGCGATCGATTCTTGGAAGCCATGGATGACGACTTCAATACCGGGGCCGCCGCAGGGGTCTTGTTCGATTTGCTCCGACGGTTAAACCGATTCGTGGATGAGGAGCGGTTAGAGGAGCGCGCAAACCGGGATACTCAGCGCCTTGCTGCTTTACGAAAGGGTTCCCGATGTCTGCGAGAATTGGGGGGAATCTTAGGGCTGTTCCGACAACCAGTACAGGTTACCGCCGTACCCGGTGATCAATTGGTGGGTAAACTTTTAGATCTTCTCGTCGAGATTCGGGCTGATGCCCGAAAGGCACGCGACTTTGCAACGGCTGATCGAATCCGCGATCGGCTCTCCGAGTTGGGGATCCGCTTGGAAGATCGTCCCACCGGAACCGAGTGGATCATCCAGCGGTAAGCCGGCTACAAAGCTTTTGGCCCTGCCGGAAGATTAAGCTGACGGCGATTGAGCTGACTTGAGGACCGCGACGGAGTGGAGCGCGTGGCTCGGCCGCAACGAGTGCTCGGTATCGACCCCGGTCTGCAATGCACTGGGTACGGGGTGTTGGAGCTGGCGGAAGGTGAAATCCACCTCTGCGAAGCCGGGGTGATCCGAACGAAGCGTCACGAACTTCTCAGCGAACGCTTGAAGGAGTTGTTTGAAGGAATCACTGAAGTCCTTGAAAGCTGGGAGCCACAAGCAACGGCATTGGAGGAACTTTATAGCCATGGTCAGTATCCCCGAACGGCGGTTCTGATGGGGCATGCCCGCGGTGTGATTTGCTTGGCATGTGCCCAGCGAGAGATTCCGGTGATCCATTACGGCTCGACCCAAATCAAGAAGATGGTCACCGGCAACGGTCGGGCTTCAAAGGATCAAATGCAGCGGGCAATTGCCCGGCAATTGAAGGTAGCCGCTTTGCCGGGGCCAGCAGATGTCGCGGACGCGTTGGCGTTGGCGTTGTGTCATTGCTACGCGTTGCGTCAGGAGCTGCTCGGCGCCGGTGAGTGTATTTCGCAGGGGGGTTAGGCTCGAAGATATGTTAAAGCTACGCGGTGAATTCTCCTGCCGTCGGGTGCAACGAAAAGAGAGAGTATGGCGGCATGCGGCCGGAGTTCGAGGAAAGGCTCCACTGCCGCGCAAGCGATGCCACATATCGCGGTGGGGCGTTTTGAGCTCGCAAAGTAACCACTTTTGAGGGCAGTCGCGCGGTAGAACTCGGCACCGTTGCGCGTCATCAGGGGCCGTCACTTCCCGGGAGAGTGTTACCTGCAATCGTCCGGGGAGTTTCAACAGGGGTAATCTCCTTCGGCTAAGCCCGGTGTGACACGCGACGGATTTCTCCATCAAGCTTCGTGCGGTTGCCCGGGGCAATGTTCCACCTTCTTGTACTGCTGCATATCAGTGCTTCTGATTAATGCCTCTAATCATGGCTTCTGCAAAATATACTTCTGCACCGCTTTGCGTTTCCGAAGCACCGGCTCGGAGAGTCCAAACAAGTATTGAGAAAATGAGAAAAGCCGGCCATTTCGGAAGATGCCGGGCACATTAAAAAGATCCTTTTCCAGGGCTTATCCTTTGCAGCCCGACCCACGATAATGAATCACGGATAGTATGACACGTTAAAAGTGGGTATCTGCGCGTTTCTACCGCAGTGGCGGGACGCCTCGGGCAAGGCCTAAAAAATTCGGCGCAAGGAGCGCGGCGTTGATCACAAAAATTACCGGCGAAGTTGTTGCCTTGAATGAGGAGACGGCTACGATTCGGCTCGGTGGCCTGGAGTACGAAGTGCTAATCCCCGAATATACGCGGCGGCAATTACAAGATAAAGTGGGGACTGAAGTCAGCCTTTTTACGATCGATTACCTCGAAGGAAATCCGATGCAAGGCCGCATGATTCCGCGGCTCATCGGCTTTTTGAGTGCCGCAGAGCGGGAATTTTTCGAATTGTTTTGCTCGGTGGATGGCGTGGGAATCCGGAAAGCACTTCGCGCAATGGTTCGCCCGGTGAAGGAATTGGCCGCAGCGATTGAAGAAAAGGATGTAAAGCTGCTGGCAACTTTACCGGGCGTGGGGCCGTCCACTGCGGAACGAATTGTGGCGAAATTGCACCGGAAAGTCTCTATGTTCGCGCTTATGGTTAGCCCCGAGGTGCCGAGCCCGGCTGCCCGCCCGGACGTGATCAGCGAAACCTTCGAGGTCTTGGTACGATTGGGACACTCGGAGGCTGATGCTCGACGCTTAATTGACGCCGCCCTGGCAACCGGTCAGAAATTTGAGGACGTACAAAGCCTCATCCAGGTAATCTACCAACAAAGTCATGTTAGCGATTCCTCCCAGAAGCGTGGAAAGCGATGAGATCGGCTGTAACAGCGCCTGAAGCGATCGGTGCGACGGACAATTGTTCCAACTGCGGCATGCTACTCGAGCTAGGCGACCGCTTTTGCCCGGGGTGCCGCCAACCGATCGTCGAAAGATCGCAATTGCCGGTCGCCGACCGAGTCTTTGAGTGCAAGAACTGTGGTGCCCAGCTTCGGTTAGAGCCTTCACAGCGCAGCTACACTTGCCCTTTTTGCGATTCAAATTACGTCATCGAAAGCTCGGTGGGCGAAGGTGAGATACCGTCGCCCGAATTTATCATTCCGTTTGCTGTACCCCGAGAAAAGGCTGAAGAAGCTTTGCGGGGTTGGTTGAAGAAATCGGCCGCCTTTCTGCCGGCGCCGGTCCTTCACAGCATGGCAAAGGGAACGCTGCGTGGAGTGTATTTGCCGTTTTGGAGCTTTTCCGTCCGAGCCGAAAGCCACTGGCAAGCTCTCATCGGGGAATACTGGTATCGAACGGAAACGTACACGGTGACGGTCAATGGTCGGCGGCAAACTCGGACCCGGCGGGTCCGTGAAACAGAGTGGTGGCCCCTAGCAGGCAGATTCCATCGTTATTGGAATGGTTATCTGGTGGTGGCAAGCGAAGGATTGCCTCAGGAGTTGGCCGACGCATTACAGCCGTACAAGCTCAAAAGTATGAAGCGGTACGATGCCTCCTTCCTAGCAGGCTGGGCGGCGGAAAACGCCACCGTTCCGGCGGAGACTGCGTACGCCATCTCCGAGGAGGAATTTCGCCGTTGGCAATTGGAGGCAATCGCGGATTTTTTGCCCGGGGATACCTACCGAAAACTCTCGGCCGACACTCAGATGAAGTTATTGAGTACGGATCTGATTCTCTTACCGGTGTATTTTCTTTCTTTTAAATGGAAGAATCGTACCTACTATGTAGCCGTAAATGGGCAAACCGGCAAATTGGCGGCTATCGTACCGCGATCCTGGGGGTGGGTTGTCCTCGCCGTGCTTGTGGTGATTCTTGTCCTCTTCGGAGTCGGGTTAGCGGTAAGGTATTTCTCGGGCGGGTGAAGCAAGAGGGGAAGCTTTTTGTCACGAGGGGGCGCATGAAGCTTTTATTGAACGGGCGAAGCCCAGAGATTAAAGATTGAGGATCGTTTTGAGAAATACGGAAGTCATATGAGCCTTCAACACCCGCAATATCGAAACTTTTAAGTTTTCGAATGCTGGCGAAGAAATAATGACCGATCCTTGGTATCGTTGCGAAGTGTGCCGTTCTATCGTTGAGGAGGACGATTTGTTTTGTCCCAATTGTGGCACGGAGGTGGCAACGGTCAAACCGCAGCGTGCCGCCGGCGAGTCGGGCCGGGTACTGACGCATCAATTCGAGTGCACTGGCTGTGGAGCCTCGATGAGTTATGATGCGACCTCTCAAGCGCTGCGATGCCCGTTTTGTGGTTCACGGAAGTTAGAGGGCAGATCCGACCGGAAAGTTTTGGCTCCGCGATGGGTCATCCCGTTTCAGATTGACGAAACAAAGGCCCGCGAGCTACTTCATCATTGGCTGGCTCGAGGATTCTGGCGGCCGAACGATTTGGCTCGTGAAAGCACAATTGCCACGATTCAGGCCGTCTACGTCCCCTATTGGAGCTTTTCTGGAAAAACGCACACGTATTGGACGGCGGATACGAATCGGACACCACCTTCGGCGCGGGCTTCGTGGTTTCCGCTTTCTGGGGAGCATCGTGGGCAATACGAAGGATTGCTGATCGGTGCAAGCCGAGTGCTGACGGAATCGGAAACCGCGGCCCTTTGCCCCTTCGACCTGACACAAGGTGTCGCCCCGAGCGAAGTTGATCTCGAAAATGTTACCGTCGAGCTTTTCAAAGTTCCCCGTAAGTACGCCAGGCATCGTGCGAGCGAACTGATCGAAGAGCAAGAAGCGGAAACCTGTAGGCGACTCTATGTGCCGGGAAATGCTCGCAATGTCCACGTCAACGTCGTGATCGAAGAATTGGTGGGCGAGCCGATACTCGTGCCTATATGGATTTTGACGTATCGGTATCGGAATCGACCGTTTCGATTCCTGATCAACGGGCAGACCGGAAGCGTCACCGGGGCGGCTCCGATTTCATGGATAAAGGTGGCCTTTGCGGTCGGGTTGATCCTGGTGATCGTGCTGATTGGGATGAATCTGCTACGCGGATAGCTCAGAGAGGAGAAGCTTCCCGGATGCCTAAGCTTTAAGGTTTAAGATCGGTTGCGCGGACGCTTCTTTGAAGAACCGTCTAGTAGGCGGTATGATCTTGCTCGATTTTCAGCCGGTACTTGTGCGGGTAAGACGTGAAAAGTGGCTCTGTTGGCGCCGATATTTGAATACCAAGCTCGCCGGTAGCTACCATCGGGCTTTAACCAGAAACTTTCGTTCAACGCGACCTGAAGGCTTCGGTTTGAATTGAGCGTTGTAAGGCGGGAAATTTCAAGCAAAGAGAGCTTGATCGATTTCGGCTAGAAGGAACGAGAATTCGGTGGTTGGCGAAGGGAACTTTCGGCTCCAGAGGGCATGTGCAGACTCAAGGGTAAAGCTGAATGTTTCAAACTTAAAAAGCGTTTCAAACTTGTAACGGCCATCGGGGAATTGCCAAGGAGATTGGGGGATTTCTTGTGAGACCGACGTTTGGGAACCGACGTCGAGGAGTAGAAGCGGGGTCAATCTGGGCATAGGCTCGAATAGTCACAGACTAAAACAAAGATTGCGAAAAACAAGAAACGGCTGAGCCACAAGGATGGGTATGGGATCATGAATTGCGGAAATCGTTGATATAGCCCGCAAAATGCCGGGGAATCCAATGGTAAGTCAGCCGGAGCGTCGTGAATCCAAAGCCGCCGACGAAAAGTTGCGGGAAAGCCGAAATTCTCCGGAGAGTATGTTCACAAATCGGCAAGAAGTGCTAACCTCAAGATCGGGGTGATTGAACCGAGGTCGGCTTTGAAAGGATGTGCAACTCGCGGGGAGGGAGTTCTTGCTTATCTCGATGATTCACCTCTGCCTTGATATCGACCAACCATGCGGATTTTTGGCTCCATCCTGGTAGTGTTGACGACCGGCGTTTTCTTCTACTCGGTCGTCTGCGGCCAGTCCCTTTTTGGGTATCGGGATGCGGCTCATTACTATCAACCTCTTCTTCAGTACGTCGTTCAGCAGTGGAGATCGGGGCGCGTCCCCCTATGGAACCCCTATGACAATTTAGGGACGCCTTTGGCCGCGGACCCCACGTCTTGCGCGTTTTATCCGGGCACGCTATGCTTGTGTGTGTTTTCGGACTTTGAGCACGGCTACGGTTTGCTCATCGTGGCTCATTTCTTGCTGGCGGCGTGGGGATCATTTCGGTTGGCCCGAGAATGGGGAAATAGCATCGCTGCGGCGTTCTTGGCAGCGACTTGCTACCCGTTTAGCGGAATCATCTTATTTCAGTACACGAATTTCATCTATTTAGTGGGGGCGGCATGGTTACCCGTGGCATTGTGGACGTTCCATCGGGCCGCAGTCAAGCGATCATTCGGCAGCGTGTTTGCCTGTGCCGTAAGCTGGTCGATGCTCTATTTGGGTGGCGACACCCAAATGGCCTACCACGTCATGTTGGCGACGTTTGCCTATGGGTGGCTGATCCATTCGGCTGACTCACATCGCTTCTCCCCCCATACAGGCCCCCAAAGGCCGCAAGGTCAAGGTAGGTCCATTCGCGAAGCACTACCCTGCCCACTTTCTGGCGACGTACGAACAGGTGGTAATTCATCCTTGCAGGATTCCCGAAACGATTCCCTGCCCGGCACCGAAACAACGCCCGATGCACTCAGCCCGCCTTATGATTGGCAGCAAAAGCTTTCTTTGCTTTTCCTTTTTCGGGATCGAAGAAAAACTTGCCGAGCGAGGATCCCTTGGTCTCGGCTGAGTGTGTGGGCAGGGATATGTCTTCTATCCTTGGGGATGTCGGCCATTCAACTTTTGCCGGCGTACGAATTTACGTGCCGAAGTGATCGCCGCATTTCGGCCTATGCCCGTTGCGTTTGGGAAATACCGCGAATGCTTCAAATGCAGAAACAGACACCGACCGGCTCTATGCCGCGCGATTGGTGGCGTGGACTTCTCGGGCGGCCTCAAGCGGGCACCCATCACGAGTTTGTCTTCGACTTCAGCGTCGCCCCATGGCGTTTGGCGGAAATGGGATGGCCAAACGTCAGCGGGCGGCTCTTTCCCGAGAATCATCGCTGGCTCTGGGCCGTCGGGGGGGAAGATCGGATCTGGACCCCCTCACTTTATCTCGGTGTTATCCCGCTGCTTTTGGGCATGAGTGTTTTTACCCTAATACCCGGGAAAGACATCAAAACCACTTGGTGCTGCTTTTTATCGTGGACTTTTTTGGCTAGCTGTTTGGCGAGCTTCGGGATTTTTGGCCTCGGCTGGGTCGCTTGGAAGCTTTTTCGTTCGGGTGATGCTACGTTTCCAGAAAATTGGCTGATAGGACCGGGCTTCGGTGGACTCTATTGGCTAATCACTGTGCTACTGCCGGGCTACATTGCCTTTCGTTATCCGGCCAAGTGGCTGGTATTCACCGCACTAGCGGTAAGTCAGTTAGCGGCCGTAGGGTACGACCGGGCATGCCGAACCAGAGGCGCCGCTCCCGATCGATTGATGGGAGGATTCGTCGGACTAAGTGCGCTTCTACTGGTGGGGGTTATTTGGCAGCAAGATCGTTGGGTGAGCCTTTGGAGCGTGTGTCCACCGGATGCTGCGTTCGGACCGCTCAAAGCCGCTGGTGCCCTGGCGGATTTGTGGACGGGCTTACTTCAGTCGATTGTAGTCGCGCTTATCGGTTGGGGTGCGATTCGGCTAATCGGAAATTTTCGCGACGCTGTGATCCTTAGCGTAATTGCCCTAGATTTGGTAGTGGCCAACCGGTGGATGATTGTTACGATCCCGCGGGAAAACGCCCGGCATACTCCGCAAATGGCCGAGTGGATTGAAGTCTTGCAACGGCGGGGACCGAGTCCTTCGAAAATTGCCGAGAAGAATTCATCCGAGCCATCCCTACCCCTTGCAGCCGACATTTTTCCGCAGCGGATTTACCGGTATCCCACCGATTACGCATCACACTGGCAGCTGCTGCGATCTCCGGATCGATTGGAGGAGCTTTTCCAGTGGCAGCGAAACACACTTTGGCCAAAGTATCATTTGGAGGTTCCGCTGGCGTCTGTGGAAGTGGAAGGATCGCTCAAGTGTAGCGATTACCAATTCTTAATCTGGGTGTGCCGAGCCAAATCGAGAGCACAGGCGCAAAACGAAGCAGAAAGAAGGCTGTGGTCCGAGAGCCTTGGCACAAACTTGTCTTTTGGGAGGAATCGCCAAACAGTGCTTCCCCCGGTGGGCGTCCGATACGCCATCCTTCCCACGGATTGTTCCATTGAAGGTTGGTCGCGGGCCCTTCCGCAGGGAATCGACGCAGCCTACTTCGGGATGGTCCTTTGGCACTCGCCCACCGAAGCTCCCCGGGCCTGGATTGCCCAAAGTGTTCGGTGGATCCCGCCTCTTAATTCGGAGGCACCCCTTTTAGTGTGGCAACGGACTGCGGAGGTATTTTTTTCCGACGGAAAAGCCCGCGACTTGCAGCAACTTTCGTTCGTGGAAGCCCCTGAGGATACCTGGCCCCGCGCTCAGGGGCCGTGGGCCGAGCAAACTTCCCTTGGCCCTTTTAACACCGGTTTCGAAAAGCTCGAGCTGCCCCCTGACGACTCTCAGGGTAGGCCGCTCGGCCCACGGGGGCATGATTCACCGCCATCGGCTCATGCGGCGGGATCCGTCCCCCATTGTCGCATCTTGACATATCAGCCGGGAAGGATTCTCCTTGAGGCAAAGTTATCTCGGCCGGGTTTACTCGTCTTGGCAGAGCAATTTTATCCTGGCTGGAAGGCCGCGGTCCGCTCAGAGGGGTCCACTGCCGAGCAATTGCAGCCGGTTGAATACTCGATTCCCGTCTACCGGACTAATCGCGTGATGTGCGGCGTCTTTTTGCCGGCCGGAAACCACACGATCCTTTTTGAATATCGACCCACGGTTTTCCGGTGGGGAGCTTGGATTACCGCTACCACTTTTTCCCTGATGCTCTTGGTGCAATTAGTACTCGGAGTAACCAAACATTTGCGGGGTGGAAAAGCGGCACGCCGACTCCGTTCCTATTGATATGAGCAAACCGGTAATTGATATGAGTAAACCGGTAAGAAATTGGGGCCGATCCCGCCGGCTGGTTCACGCTAATGTAAGACTTGCCGCCTAAATCCGCCACCCAATTCCATCCACACCCCGTGCCTTCCGCTACGATGTTGCGGTAGTTCGGCAGCAGTGCGGCAAAGCGCTGAGAACAATCCGATTTTCTACTTCGGACTAGTTGGTGCCTTCGCGATTGCCTCGGGTACGGGGGGCTGCAACTCGTCGCCGTTCTTGCCTCGCATCCGTAAGCGAGGTTTTTCCATGGTAACCGTCGTATACGGCGGTACTGAGCTTGTGAGCCAGACACTGGAGCCAATGACCGAATCATGCCCAATGACGGTTTCCCCGCCAAGAATCGTCGCGCTGGCATAAATCACCACACGATCTTCAATCGTCGGATGCCGCTTCTGTCCGCGGATCAAGTTTCCTTCGGCATCGGTCGGAAAGCTCAAAGCCCCTAGCGTCACTCCTTGATAAAGTTTCACGCGATCTCCAATCTCACATGTCTCTCCGATAACCACGCCCGTACCGTGGTCGATGAAGAAATGCTTACCGATTTTCGCGCCCGGGTGAATATCAATCCCTGTGCGGCTGTGGGCCCATTCGGTCATCATTCGGGGAATCAATGGAACCCTCAAGTTGTGCAAGGCATGCGCTAGGCGGTAAATGGTCACTGCCTCTAACCCTGGGTAGCAGAAGATGACTTCATCCAGCGATTTGCACGCGGGATCGCCGTCATACGCGGCCTGAACATCCAATGCGAGGATCCGCCGCAATTCGGGGAGTTGTTCCAAGAATTCCAGAGCGACCTTTTGCCCCAACGCTTCGTAATCCATTCGCTGCTGAGGCGTGCAGTGGATGTCGTCCCCCGCTCCGTGGCAAAACGCCCGGGCAATTTGCATGCTCAGGCGTTCATGCAGTCGGTCCAGGAGCCATCCCACGTAGTAGCTCACGTTCGAACGATGCAGGTAGTCGCGGCGGCGGTACCCCGGGTAGAGCACTTCCTTTAGGTCTTCAATGGCATTGATAATCACCTCGTAGTTCGGTAAAGGGCAGTGCCCCAAGTGATTAAGGGGATCCCCTTGCGTGTAAGTTTCGACCAACCGGGCAGTCAGCTCCGGCAGCTTATCTTTGATTTGAAAGTTGATAGCCATCGATGTGGCTCTCCTAGTTTGGGTATCGTTATGGAGTGACCGACTGCACCCTTGAATCTTTCACGACGATTAAACTCCACCGGTTATGATCCTGAAGCATTAGGCGGGTACCCACTGCGATGTGGCGGATTTTGAACGAATGAATATTAGCCGATTTTCAACGAATGAATGCAAGCTCCGAAGGAGTTATCCATATTCGAGCCTTAAACGCATATTCATCCGATTGAGCTAACCGAATTGCAGCCGCTCGAATTTTTCCGCTGCGATTTTTGATCGTTTTGAAAGTCTGAAACCACCGCCAAACTTCGGGCATCTGCAATTCCCGGTTCTCGTACGTCAATTCGTTTCCCCGTTATGGTATATCGATATGGTATATCGATTCGTAGCAACACTTTGGGCAACACTTCGGCATTTCTTGGTAATACTTTGGCCCGCGATAAAAGCCCGTGACTACAAAATTTAAAAGAGCTCACAGGAAGCTCGATTGGGCTCAGCCTATTTTTGGAAACTTCGTTCAGGTCCGCGAATTGAAACCGGAAATCCACGGCATTCGTTTCCGCATCGCATCGGATGCTCTTTCTCCAATGGCAAACTCGTCTCAAGGGCAAACTTGTTATTCGACATTCCCATCCCAAACGCACTCCCGAGGGAATCAGAGGGAAACAATGGAAAGCCTCGGTACCGCAAGCGGGTAACAAAGAACCGGCGAGAAAGCAAGCAACGGGGAAAAGTGAGACAGGGGAGTTTCGGGCTGTCCGGTCTCAGACCGGACAGCAACACACGCAGAAGTAGGTGATCGCTTTAACCCAGATCGGCATTGAGGTTCAGCTTAGAATAATCGATTTTCAGGCCGCCTTCGCCCAGTCCTGCAAGAGGCTCTCATGCCGGCGTGAGCATGCAATTACCCAAGCGTGCAATTGCCCGATGGTCAGGAATAATCAATTACTGGCAAAAATTCAGTGCGAGCTAATGATCTCAGAGCGCCGCAGCACGGTATCCGTTTTTCCGCCAACCAAAGAATTCTTCCCACAGCCTCCGATCAAATATTCCCACGATCTTAAATCAATGAATCCACTTTCCTGACCACGCGCTCCAACAAATCTCAAAAATGCCCGCCGGCATAAATTTTCTTGTGTTTCGGAATATGCCGCTTCAGTCTCTCCTAAAATGGTCGGCATCCATCGTCTTAAATCATTAGGCTGGTAGTCCCACCCGTCAAGCTAGGCGTTTAAATCAACAACCGGCGATTAAATTACCAAAAAAGACACAAACAAAGTGATGTAAATACCGACTAAGCTGGGTACGCTACCCAAACCTCACCCCGAGCTTGGCCAAGTTCGCTCCACAAATGTCGTATCCAACCGGGCTTCGCCGAACGCCGTGTGATTGAGGATCTCCAAATGCCGCGGGATGACCGTCTTTACGCCGACAATCCGGAGTTCCTTCAGAGCCCTTTTCATGCAGGCGATGGCCTCTTCCCGGGTAGGTTGGTGAACGATCAGTTTACCGATCATCGAATCGTAGTAAGGGGGGATGGTATACCCCGCGTGTACGTGCGAATCGAATCGGACCCCAAACCCGCCGGGTATAAAAAGTTGCTCGATTCGACCGGGGCTGGGCCGAAAATTGGCTTCCGGATCTTCCGCAGTGATCCGACATTCGATGGCCGCACCGCGAATTTGAATATCTTCCTGCTGGAACGGCAGCGGCTCGCCGGCTGCCACCCGAAGCTGCGCCTTGATTAAGTCGATACCGGTCACCATCTCCGTTACCGGGTGTTCTACCTGAATCCGGGCATTGACTTCGATGAAGTAGAAATTGCCTTGCCGATCCACGATGAATTCCACCGTGCCGGCGTTGGTATACCCTGCGGCTTTCATGAGCCGGACGGCGGCCTCGCAGATATTTTTCCGGGTTGCCGGGTCAAGCCGCGGAGCCGGGCTCTCTTCGATGAGCTTCTGATGACGCCGTTGAACTGTGCAATCCCGCTCCCAAAGATGCACGACATTGCCGTGCAGATCGGCCAGGATTTGCACCTCGACATGCCGAGGATGCTCGACGTATTTCTCGAGGTATATCGCTCCGTCTCCGAAAGCCGCCTCAGCTTCCGCCTGTGCTTGTTGAAAAGCATTACGGAGGGCATCTTCCGTTAATGCCACCCGCATGCCTCGACCCCCGCCCCCCGCGGCAGCTTTGATCAGGACCGGAAATCCGAGTTTTCGGGCCAAAAGGATTGCTTCACGCTCCGTTCGCAGCAGGTCCTCGCTCCCCGGCACGGTAGGTACGCCGACTTCACGAGCCAGCTTCCGCGCCGCATTCTTGTCTCCTACCAGGGCCATCGCCTCGTGACTAGGCCCGATGAACTCGATTTGGCAGCTCCGGCAAACCTCGGCGAACTGCGCATTTTCCGAAAGGAACCCATATCCCGGGTGTATCGCCTGCACATTTCCGATTTCTGCCGCACTGATGATGCGGTCGATGCGCAGGTAGCTTTCACTCGGTCTTGGGGGACCAATGCAGTAAGCCTCGTCGGCTAACTCAAGGTAAGCTGCCCCGCGATCCGCCTCGCTAAAAACCGCTACAGTCTCGATCCCCAATTCCCGACAAGCCCGGAGAATTCGAAGGGCGATTTCGCCGCGATTCGCCACGAGAATTCGTTTAAACATGGAGGATTTCAAACACCGTCGGATGTTGCAACTGACTTGACTGGTTTGTCGAGCATCTCTTCCGGTGAGCATGCTCATCAGCCTACTTTGCGTCGTCTTTTGCCTTTCTGAAGCGGGGAAAAGGCCGAGATGACCGTTGATCGCTCCACCTTCTAAAGCAACCCGGTACTTCGCGTTCCTCCTTGCCTTAAAGAAAATTAAGCTTTCAACCCCGTGTTTCCACGGTCTGCAATGTCAAAATCCGCCTTAGATGTGAAAATCCTATCGTTAACCGATATCGTCCGCCTGGCGGACTAACCCCGCGTATCCACCCGAAACAGTGGTCGGCCGTACTCCACTGCTTCACCATTTTCGACCAATACGGCAACAATCCGCCCCGAAACCCCCGCCGAGATTGGGTTAAAGACTTTCATGGCTTCGATAATGCAAACAGGAGTATCGGGATTGACTTGATCGCCCACGCGGACGAAGGGATCCGCATCGGGGTCAGGAGCCGAGTAGAAAGTCCCCACCATGGGACTTTTAATCAGTACGTAATGATCCTCTTCTACCGGTGGTTCCGCACCGGTGGCCAGCGCCGCCGCTCCTCCAGTCGCACCGGCCGGCACCCCCGCCCCCACAAACTGGATCGGCTGTCCCAAGCTACTCGCGGACCGTTTGCGTCGAATGCGGATTCGAGTCTCCCCCTGCCGCAGGTCGATTTCGCTGATCTCGTGCCGATCCATTAATTCGATCAGCCGGCGGATATTCTCTGCATCGAATACATTCTCCGGGGTGGCCGATTCGTTCATCGTTGAATAACCTCAAGGTTACCCAGATTTGCTCTTATCCAACAAATACGCCTTTTCTTATCAAATCAATTTAGCAGAATAAACACACTTTTTTGGCGGACAATTTAGCACAACAAACACACTTTTTGGCGGACATTTAAGCAGAAGATTGACCCATGATTTTCCGGCATCTCATGAACGCATTTTTGGGCCGTGCGGATCAAGCCAGCCCACACGTATAAACGCACTTGGGGGTCACCCCCAATACCGCGCGGCGGGTTGACTTAACCGATTAACGTTGGTGGTTGCCGCGACATGGAGCTCCAAAACTGCGGGTCGCAACGGATTTTTGCCCTATCGGCTGGCTGCCAAGGAAATCCTTGCGCCGCCGTCCAGGATGGGAAGAATCCTCCCAGAGCTCAGAACACCACGTCGGAGCCAAAGATCCGCGGAGTTACGGTCTCCGAGTCGAATTCTCCTGGACCGACTTAATCAATCAACATTTCGTCGAACTGTTTCGGGATCCGGGTGAGCACCTCCGCTCCATCCCGCGTCACCAACACATCATCTTCAATGCGCACACCACCTACGCCCGGAAAATAGACCCCCGGCTCCACCGTAACCACCATCCCGGGCCGAAGTTTAAAGCCATTCGAAGCAGAAAGCCGCGGACCCTCGTGGATTTCTAAACCAAATCCGTGGCCCAACCCGTGGTTGAAATACCGGCCGAGCCTAGCGTCCTCAATCACCTTCCGCGCAGCTCGGTCTACTTCACTCACGGCAACTCCCGGTCGAATGACCGATATTGCGCGACTTTGGGCCTCCAAAACCACTTCATAAGCGGTGCGCAATTTCGGCGGGATTCTAGCCCTCACCAAAACTCGGGTCAAGTCGCAGCAATAAAGGCCCTCGTTGGCACCCCAATCCACCAGGAGTACCGGAGAATTACCCACGGCGGACTGTGTAGGCACAGCATGGGGCAAAGCCGCCCGAGGTCCTGCCGCTACAATGGTGGGAAATGCCGCCGATTTGGCGCCCAAACGCCGCATGTGGTATTCGAGTTCGTTAACCAGTTGCGTTTCGGTCTGCGTGTTTTGAAGACCTGCGCGAAGAATCGTAAACGCACGTTCCGCATAATCGACGGCTCGCCGGATTCGGGAGATTTCGCCGGCATCTTTCACCATCCGAAAACCTTCTACCAGCCCCGTGGTGGGCACAATTTCCAGATTTTTGGCTGCTGCGGAAAGCTGCTCCTTGGTTACCAACGACATCGAGGCGGCTTCAACTGCCAGCCGTTTGATGCGATATTTTTGAACGTACCGTGCGACTGCTTGCACGAGCGACTGACCCGTTGGCCGGATGTAAGCATCTAACCCGGGACACTCTTCCGCAATTTGCAGCTCGTATCGCCCGTCGCTTAACAGGGTTGCATCGTTGCCCGAAATCAAAAGGTAACTATCGTCCCCGCTGAATCCCGTTAAATAAGTTACGTTTATAAAATTGGTCACCAAAACAGAGTCTAAGCCCTGTGCTTTGAGCCGGTGGATTAGCCGAGAGCGTCGCTTTTCGAAATATTCTGGTTTCTGCGATGTCACACGATTTGCTCCACACCCGGATTGACTGCACGTTTACCAATCAAAATTTCTCCGATAATCTTGTAATAACCTTCAACCTTTTAATAGTCTTCTCCGAAATTCTTCGAAGCCTACGCTCCGGTTTGGCTCCTCCATCCTAATTACACCGCATTCCGGAAAGCTTGTCGGCGCTAAAGTTCTGCGGGCCCTCTGATCCCCCAAAATATCGACCTCATAATATCCATCATTTTGATCGTCAAATCGAACTTCGCAGAAAAATTTCCGCCTTTTTTGAGTCTTAAATTGGGCAAGATTTGAAATTTGAGTTGGAGCCACTGGGGATTGCGGGGATTGCTTAGTACCCCAGGGTACTTGCGCAGGTTCCGACTCCCCGTACTTGTTCGGTCACCGATCTCTTTGATCTTGTAAAACTAGGTGTTTTTTATGAACATCAGCGGACGACCGTTTCCGGCACCTATTCCGGGCGTAGAAACGTTAGCGTCGGTAATCCAGGCTCATACGTAACTAATGCGGTTGGTAGCTGACACAGTTATGACAGTTATGGTCGGTTGAGGGAATTAATAGTCTAATTCTTGTCAATTTAATGCACAATAATTTTGAGCAATTAGCTAAAACCAGGTGATCAACCTAAACAACCGGAGCCTAGCAACCCCGACATTAGACCCGCTCAGATGATCGTTGAATATGCCCTTAGCCTTGCATAAATCCCGGATGAACCACGTGAACCCGGGGTGCGGACACGGGGCCATCTTTCGTCGAGCTCTCAACTATCGGAGTATCTGACAGCGACCAAAGACATCAAATTGCATGAACTTTGTTTACTATTACAAAAGGAAATTAATTCTATAATCAATTCCCGCAGTTGCGGAGTCGTCGTACTCCAGAAAAACTTCAAATCTCAAAGAATTTAACTGACAAGCACGTCCGATTTGCTCTCCCCTCTAGCGGATTTCTTGCTTGTCTTGGAAAGAAAAAAATTTTAGAAGATCGTCGGCATCCAACTGATTCAGCCAGTCACCGAAAATTCCTGTTGGTGATTTAAGGTGGCTCTATTTCAGATTAAGGCGGCTCCTATTCTTGGAAGACAGCGAATTTATTAAGGAAAGAATACGCACCGAAACAAGCAAGCGATTCCCCGCACCATTTCCGGATCACCTAAGCCAGCAGAATCGGTGCGGGGTCTGTAAAACGGGGTCGTTTTTGGATAGGGAACTGCGCTCAAAGAAAAACTTCAGAATGCCGAACCTGGCATGAAAACCTCCGCTGCCGGCGTACCGCTCGTGATGATGCACGCAACGGCGCAGTTCCAAACTACTTCTGCTCATCATCGGGTTCCGGGTTCGAGTGGGCCGTGAAATGCCGTAGCCTTTTTCCGCCGAAATTTCTATCATGCTGCCTCGAGCTACCCAGGGTTATCCGGTTTGATACCGATTCCGGAACCCTCGAAATTCGAAATGGAAAATCCGAAATTTTCAATTTTTTCGCCTTGGAGGCCTTAAAAAGGGTTTAGGAAGGTAAACGGTGCGGATACTGCGGGTGACGCACGTGCAGTGTTCCTCAGCATGTGCACACGGCATGAAATTGAAGGGTGCCAACGTTCGGCGGAAATC